>Ga0153967_100115_pt1 | contig 53983 bp, 62 predicted proteins | sample TSFL051MetaG_FD_104688 | JGI IMG/M metagenome (GOLD analysis project Ga0153967, IMG submission 104688) | Attine ant fungus gardens microbial communities from Florida, USA - TSFL051 MetaG | ecosystem: Host-associated > Fungi > Mycelium > Unclassified | place: USA: Florida, Paynes | collected...
CAAAAAACTAAAAAGAGTTTGCGAGGGCGACCATTTTGAAAAAAAAAAAAAAAAAAAGCGGCAGAAAGCACAGGATCAGGATCAAGAATGCACACAGACAGAGATGAGCATTAAAGAAAACACGATTCGATTCGATTTCCAAAACGCCTTCTACATTTTCCCACGATCCCAATCCGTACATAGTCACACTATCTGTCACGCCCTTCTAACTGGCTCTCTGATAATATTCTCCCCAGCTCCCTCCAGGTCAACCAACCAACTTGCTGTTCTCCACTCCTCCGTAGCGCAGTCAATTCGGCTTCAAAGTTTCCCAACTTAATTTTTGGGCTGGACTCTTCCATGAAGCTTGGTCTGGACCAGGTTACCGGATCATACTGAACCGTAGTTTCCTTTTCTGCCGAAGTAATGTCTGTGGAAGCGAGTTGGAATTTGGCGTGTGACTTAGTGGCACTGCTTTTCTTACTCGGGAGAAACTCCAACTCCATGTCACTCCGAAACCTCTCATCCTCTTGACGACCGCCAAAGACTTGCTTTGGATTATGATCACTCACTCCCTTGGTATCTGAATTAGGATTGACCCGTGATTGCTCTTTGTCTCTCCTTTGATCTATGATCAAGTTAAGTGGTTTTGATAGACTCTGTGACGATGATGATTTGCGGGCGACTGGCCGATTTGCACTTCGTTTAGTTGTTTTTGTTGTCTCCTCTACCAAACTTGTGTCCACCGTATTTTTGGGCATTTGCATTACAGAAAATCCGGGACTATGGGTTTCGTGATGCTGTTGATACTGCGACTGCGGCTGTGACATGGACGTGTCCGAAGCGGGTGCTAGTACTCGTTCTTGCCCAGAAGCTTGGGTCCATTCTTGCGGTTGCTTCGGTGGAGGGACTTTCCGCATAACGTGCGAGCGTTCTTGAGAATGAGGAATCTTGGATGCTGACATGGAGGGAGATGTCGGAGTATCCATTTTAATCACAGACATCGGTAGCAATGATGGAGAGCTTCTTGGAGAGAGTGAAAGTCTTTGCGTGTGAATCGCGTCTATCTGTTCTGACTCCATAGGAAGGCCATCAGAAACCGGAGGTGGATCAGGAGGTTGCATCAATAATTCGTCATCTATATCATCTTCCTGCTCCGAACTCAACCAATCCGACAGTGGTTGAGACGATCGCTCGTCATTTTCCTCGACATGGGTGTCGATGTCTTCTAGAGCTATGCTGCCCGTCCGAACTTTCTTCCCGGAACTTGACTTATGATCTACGTGACCAATGTCACTACGGCTTCTCTTGCGAGGACTCTCTCTATGGTCGACGACCTCGTTCTGAAATTTTTTGAGAGGTGATTGTATAGCTTCTTCTCTTTCAACTTCACAGTTAGATAATTAGAAACGTAGGCGACCCAACCAACGACTTATAAACGTACTTTGCAAGGCTTTCAACATTGCCCAGATATCAGGTGCAACATCAACAGTTGAGGTTATTACCTGGTCATACTCAATTGAGAGATGGACCTCGTAAGGAATGACGCACCGGTTTCCAAGGTTTGACTTTTGTTTCGTTCACTGAGATTGTCTTGATTGAGTTGGTCCGGGTTGCCTGTATTACTTTTGACTTGCGTACAACAGCATCCAAGCCCTGCTGTTCTAGCGGAGAATCCTCCTTGCCACTGATTTTCTCTAGAAGATTTTTTTTCTCCTGCTCAATGCGACGTTGTTTGAGAATGTTGCTATCAAAATAAATAGATATATAAAGATGAATCTCATGGCACAACCAACAGTTAGAGACATACCCTTCACCTCCGCCATGATTCAAACCATCAATCCACATTCTGATCAGTCGGTCAGACGTAACACTTATGGGATCTCCCTGTATTCTTTCACCAAGGTTCCCGCGAAGTGTTGCGCTCTTGCATTCAAGAGCCAGTGTTTCATTCGAGGACATCTTGTTTTCACCTATCGCAACGCGTCCAATGAAAGGCCGAAAATCTTTTATACGAATGATCGCCGTTCGGTGATCTGTGAGCCCTTTTCCGAAAGCACTAAGATGGTCTATTAGCTCTGCCTCCCGACTTCGCGAGTAGAGGACTGACTGACCACTTATACTCATTGGCTGCTTCTGGCAAGAATTTCACAGTTATGTATCGAATTGAATCTGATATTCGAGCCCATATATTGGTGTCCTGTTCTTCCGAGCCACGGTGCAGAAACTAGGAGAGCTGCATTAAAAATGTGAAGTGTCGAATGTTGGAGATAAGAACCTCAATTATCTGTACAGTCCTTGATTTTTCATGCGGCGGAGCATTGAAGTAATCAACACCATATTGCTCAGCAATGTTGATGAGATACTCTTGGATCCAAGGATGCAAAGGAGGCATTGAATTCTTCTTGAGTTCTTCACACGCCGCCATTGATGTCAATAGCCACGATCGATCACGCTGGTCACGAAAATTTACGTGACGTCAGATTTGAAAGTGTATGTATTGGGTATGTGCGTCAGTGTAAATTCTGTGTAAAATGACTTTACATGGAAATGACAATAGACCTCTGATAGATCACAAATAAATGTAACTGGTATACATGCAGCTCAATGGAGAAGCAAGGGAGTGATATTCATTGATGATCCTCAATGCACGGGAGGTGAAAGAATGGAGTTATTTGAATAGAAGCGAAGCAGCTGATCGACGGCTGTTTCGCATCGTGGGCGAAACGTGTCGAAAGCACTGATGTAATATGATGCTGTTATCGCGCCCCATCAAGTATGCCTCGGACATCTGGAACGCTTGTAAGATCAACGAGAAATGGTATGAGGTCCGTCAGTTCGACATCATGTGGATCATTGAACCAGGACGACACAGGAACAGCATTGTGTGGATGGAATATGTAGGACGCCGGTGAATTGTCCAATATTATGGTATCTGAGATGGGCCTTCCTAGCTGAGACAAGTCCTGTCCCGATATATGAGTTATGAGGACATGCCAGGAGAGAATTCACCGACTTTTACGTAATTGCCTTTATGGCTAAAACAGCTTTCCCGGAAGAGGCGGTGAGCGACGACCTGATGGGTATCAAGTTTATCCAAAACAGGATCTGCGTACTGATTGACAGAAGCGGGATCAAAGAGACGATAATGATTCAAGTCTCAAGAGACACACCTTGCTCAAACTGGCAGTAAAAACGACCACCTCATAGTGCTCCCCCATTTTCCTCAAGAATTCGTCGACACCGGGTCGTTTGAGGACATGGAAATGATGCCAGTTGTATTCTAGTTCTACAGGCACAACAAAGTCGGCTTGTGGTACAGGCTACACAGACAAAAGATAAATAGAGAAAAAAGAGGCAGGTGAGGGCAAGGTAAGGCAAGGGTAAGGCAAGTACCTTGAAGCTACTATGAACGAGAGTTTCGTCGAGGTCGAGTATAAGACATTTACGACCGACATGTTCTGGAGCGACTGGAGGTAATAATGGTTTTGGAAGACCATCCTGTAGATGGAAAGTGTTATGGTGTGAGTGGCAGGGAAAGGCAAGGGAAATACTGACAGGACCCATGGGTATTCCGTTGCCGCCGTTGCGCATGAGTTCAAGGTCATCTAACATAGCAATCTGTTTATCTGGGATAGTAGCGGTGGATATAGGGGACTCAATGTCCTGGGACTGGAAAGCATTGGGAGTAGCGTCATCGGAGTCGTTGAGGGAGAAAATAGGGACATGAGCAAGTACGAGAGGGGGAGGAACGAGAGGTGGGTCAGTGGTAGGGGTACTCTGCAGAACAGCAGGCCTGGTCTCTGAAACATGAGATTCGGGATGGAGGATATCTTTGGGCTGGTTTGGGAGAGGGCTGTCTGTTACGCACGGAACGACTTTGTTGACGACACGAGAAAAGAAAGAAGGTTTTGAGGAGGAGTCTAGATTAAAAATCAGAGACGGAGAAAGAGACGTGGAGAGGGAAAGACATGCCATGGGAGGGTGGGGACTTGATCTTGCGCCGATAAAAGGGTATACGGTGTTTTTTTGTGGGACGGGGAGGGGTACATGGCCTGGAGTCCTGCTCAGAAAAAGGATCTGAAGACAGTGCGCGGTGGCGAGCGGCATGCTGAGAGGAAGAAAAGAGGGAACTACGGAAAGAAAAGCGGGAGGGAGCGGGCGGCATAGGGAAGGCACAAGGCACGGAGGAGGGAGAGAGAGAGGCTCATAACACGTGAGCTACGTGAAGGCACGTGATGATCAATGACACGTGACAAGTGGGCCTGCCGTTGCCTGACTCAGCCTTACTCAGCCAGTTACTAATGATGCTCTCCTTTCCGGCGCCTGCAAACGGGGCCCAGCCTGTGCAGAATGAAGTTGGCCAGACGATGCGCCTACGCGATGAACCCTCCGTGATCACGCCCCCGGCACGTGCCACCCGCAAGCGCAAGTCGCCCGCGGCGCCCACCGACCATCTCCAACAACCACCACCACCACCACCACCGCCACAACAGCAGCAACAGCAACAACAAATCCAGCACGTCCTCCCACCACCACACGCCCTCATGCACATCGCCAGCTCCATCCCTCCCGGCTTTCCCTATGCTGCCCCCGCTGACTACACTCCAGGCGGCCTTCCTCCCGGGCCCCTTTCTATTCCCCAGCAGCACGATCAACCTCAGACTTCCTCTACAGGCCGCACTCTCAGCAATAGCAAGCGTGCAGAACAGAATAGAAAGGCCCAGCGTGCTTTCCGCGAGCGCAGGGATCAGTCAGCATTCTTCGCCCTACTCGCCCCTCTTCTGCTTATGTCTCTTCTTTAGACACATCAAGGCACTCGAATCCCGCTCACAGCTCCTCGACACCGCACTCACCTCGGCAGACGAGGCGAACCGTCGCTGGGAACATTGCCGTGTCCATGCCGATCAGCTCCAGATTGAGAATGCTGCCCTGCGCGCTGAAAATGCCACCCTACGTGCTGAAAATGCTGCTCTCCGCGCTGCTCTCGGTGCTCCTGCTGCTCTTCCATCAGTCACTCCTGTGCCTCCTGCGAATGGTTCCAGTGAAACCTCTGCCCTGCTACAAGAAGAGAGCAAGGTTGATGTAGAGCATGAGATGGATGCTGATGTGCCAGTAACAAGCGAGAATAAAGAGTAGTTTTTCTTGTTTTAATTAATGATCAATGTATTTCTGGATCGTGGTGGTGGATAGAGAGAAGGAATGCTCTGCATATCTACCTTGTTATGTAACCATCTTTGTCATCTCACTCGACGTCCACCAAAAGCTTCAGTGTTAAGCATGAGCCAAACTACTCAGATTATGTAAACAATTCCTCCTGGCTCTGGCCCAATGCCGAGTGAGCTTCTCTCTACTTGCTGTCTTTTGTTCTCATCCCTTCCCAATAGCTCCTCCTGTAAAGGTCTACCTCATTGCTTACAACACGCTTTCCGCACTCGCATGGGCTCATGTTCTTGTCTCTCTCCTCATCCACCTTTTTAACCTAGATGGGAATCATCTACCCAAAAATCTGGCCTTCTTCCGCTTCCTCTCCCAAATCCCTTTTTTAAATATCTCTCAGACTCAAATTCCCACTGCTCTCTTTCCCCTGTATCAACGCGCCCAGACAGCTTACCTTCGCATCGGAACAGAGACGGCTTTCGTCCAGAGTTTTGCAGTCCTCGATGTCTTGCATGTCGTTCTTGGCTTGGTCAGAGCTCCCCTTCCTACATCCGCTGCTCAAGTCTTCAGTCGTTTGTTCCTTGTCTGGGGAATCACCGAACAATTCCCTCTTGAGGTACAATTCTCTCATTAAAAGTCAGGAATGATTGTCACCCTCTTTCCTTCCAGACGCAGTCTCATCCATTTTATACTACGATGGTCCTTGCATGGTCCTTGGCCGAAGTTATCCGTTACACCTTTTATGCTTTCAACCTTGCTGGATGGAATTCCAGTATACTTGTTTGGATCCGCTATACCGCATTTTATGTCCTATATCCGGTCGGTGCCTCCAGCGAGGCCTCCCTTATTTACGCCACTCTCCCCTCCTCTTCTTCAATACATGGTTGGCTTCAAGGCATGTACAAGCTGACTGACTATATTCGTGCCGTTCTCTTTATCTTGTGGTGGCCAGGTATGGACTTATACTGGATTAGTAATCCCATATTAATCTCGAGTTCATCCAGGTCTTTATATCCTGTACACCTACATGATAGCCCAAAGACGCAAAGTCCTATCAAGACAGAGCCAGATATTGAAGATGAAAAACATCTAATCAACACCTTTGCTCGGCACTTTTGTTCAGCCCAGGACGAGTACTCAAAAGTTCTAAAACTAAGTTAATTATGCTTGCGCCTGTCACAGTTGATGTGCAAGATTCGTTATTTTGAGTATCATGCATCTGTTTGCCTTGCGCGGCCAAAGGGTCTTGTTATCGTTCTCGATCTTTCACGAGGTAGAACTATTACCAGTCCAGAGCAGTAGATAATTCGAGATTAGTCATAGGTGGATAACAGATGGTATTTCAAACGCCCATACAGGATATCAAGTATAGGATTGGGTTTGGCTCGGCGTCAGCGTTACATTGATGATCGTTGTCACACTGAGGTCCTCTGGATTGATAGGACTACTACACAGTGCAAGGGGCACCTAGTATACAATATGCGGACGAGCGTTAATTGATTACTGGAAGGGTCCATGTACTAGAAAGATCCATTATCTAGGGTTGATTGTCCACTTAGATAAGATAAGTATGGAAGGTCCCTTCAGACGCATTGGCCCAGGGCAAGCAACGGGTGACTTCCCATGAGAATCTGGGAATTTCTGAGAATGTAGTGTGTGAATGAAGTTGCAATCTGAGGAAATCTGGAATAAGTTTGTTCCCCGTACCGAGTTCCCATGTCGTGTCGCGTGCAACGCGAAGCCAGCGATATTATGTACCCCATAGAAGCCACGTCCACTCCACCTAATACATTCACACATAATTTGGAGCGAGTTCTCCAGAGGTCCCCGTGTAGTGTACTACTATGTATCTCACCCACCACGTCTTAGCACCTACGCATACAACACACAGGCTCTCTCTCAGTATATGTTGCTCAGCAGCAATGCCGAAACCCCTACCGCCTCTATTGACGAGAGCTGATTCTCACGACAGTATGACAACTATACCACAGCCAGGAAGACCAACAAGTAGCATGTTCAATGTAAAACCATTATATTTTGGAGACAATATCTGTGTATAGCATGCAGTTGATGTTTGAAAAAGAGAACGGATGGGCTGGCGGTTTTTCTGATCACAACACCTGGTGATGTCTGGGAAACCATGTACTTCACACCTTATGTCTTGTATCTCATCACAGGCAATTCTGAGAAGTTTTCAGCTCTTAGATTTTCTCGGACCACTCACAGGAAGCCCAGAGCAGAACCTATGTCACCTGTTGATAGAATGGAACGACACATGTGCAATCCGAGTCGGTCCATTATATTGGCATGGAATGACATGGATAAACATCAGGAGGTTTCCGCAGAATGATAGTAATAAGCACGGACGGACCGAGACTTAGCGGACACACATACGCACTGCAGCCGCTCACAATTATCTGTGACGTCTGAGTTTATATTTGATAAAACCTGTGAACTTCGCCCAAACCTCCCTCCTTTGGTTACATATTGTCTTCCTGATACTGGGCCTAAGTACTAGTTTGCTTGTTGCAGAATAGAAATTCTGTATCCGAAAAAAACAACCTATGATTCGCGACTACCATTTATGGTATGTCTGATTACATTGTAAAAGATACTACCGTATTCGCCTCTATTTATGGTCCACATCATTGTTAAAAATAGAAATACTGAGAACAATTCTTCTTCACATGAATTTTCAACATCTCTCACAAAGCAGTTCCAGAATTATTATGAGAGACGTAGTGAGAAATTGTAATGTCATGCATTTGCTATCAATGGAAAATTGGAGAGTCCGTCAAGCTTGATAGCCAGCTTCTTGCTGCCTTTATCAAGTATGTTGTAGGCGAAAAAGATATTTTTATTATTGATAGTAGTTTTAATGAGGGTTCTGCTACAAAATGTCCTTCTGGGTCATATGAAGACTGGGGTATAGTGCCATTTCCAGCAATGATATGATATTGCGAAAAATAGGTGGCTGGAATTTTTCTTACTTCTCATAACTGCCAAAAAAACAAAACAACCCTAATCTCATGCTCATACTTGTAGTATAAAAGAATACCAGACTAGTCTTGCAGACTTTCACTCAGGCTGCCATGAAAGTGTCTTCTTACTTCACACTATGTTTGTTTGCCTGCCAGAGCACTCTTGTCGCTGCTGCTGCGATTTCTATCCATAGAAGAGATGACGATCTCCCTGCCCGTGTTCCCTACGTCTTTCCCCCACCAGGAACAAATGAGGTCGGTGACTCCTCTTTGTCGTATTGCTTACATGTTTGACAATATGTTTCACTTATTGGTAGATCGCGGATGAGATTCGCAAACGCCGTGTCAACGGGACCCTACTAGACCTCGACGGCGTCCTGTGAGTTAATTTCTGGCGGTGAAAGTTTTTGACTCGAACTAAAGCCTCTCTATACCTTCAGTTTGAATGCACCTCTGCTCGCTCAGGGTTGGAATGGCATTGCGGAAGTCATTCGTAATCAAAACTCAATCCCTGGAACCATGCGTGAGCTGTTTGTGAGAACGTTCTTGAACCTTATGAATTCAAGTGTTGAGGATCTGACTTGGTCTGTATATAGATTTTGCGTATCGCTGTTTTGAACAAGGCAGCGTATGAATGGTGTGTAAATATGTGTTCTGGTATTACAATCACCCTTCGAAACTTGTATAAGGATTCAACACGAGCCTGTCGGGCGAGAGGAGGGATTGACCACTGAACAGCTCACAGCAATTCGATTCACTCCACAATTTGCAGCCCAAACGGTGGAGAGAACTCTTGGGCCCGAACTCACTACCGCAATGGAATTCTGCGACTGGAGCACTAAGAATATAGACGTCCCAGATGAAGTATTCAACAAACTGCATACTTTTCTCAATGACACACAGATGGTTGAAGCGACTGCAACTGCCGGGTTTTACAACTTCGTCAGTCGTTTCGTAGATGCACTTGATGTTGATGGCAAGGCAAACATCACAGTTCCGATCCCTGAATGAAGAACAATAGTTATTTCATCAGACTATCTACAGTGTACATCTAAGACTATAAAACAAGAGATAGCAGATCCATGATCAAAGAAATGGAAACAAGAAAGTTCGGAGATAAACAACACTACTAGATATCTAGGACGTGAGATACGACTAATACGTACTGATCAAACCATAGAAAACTCCTGAGATTCCAGAGATCCTTGGTTCTTCTGAGTCCATAATTTCGATTTTGCTCTGACTTCGATGTTCTCAAAGGAGCCAGACTGCTCGAGCTGAACACAGTCACGAGTGCCCAGGACAAGGAGCTCAAAGAAGAAGGAACTTGCAGCTCGTCTAGTTGCCTTTGATAATTTTCAGAAAGGACCAGAGAATTTGGGGAAAAAAATCTCGCACCTTGTCAGCCATCTGTCGGAAACTTATCATCTTCTCATAGCTGCCGTCCTCGACCCTCAACTCCTTACGAACGAGGGCAAGTGCCTTAACCGTATTCTTACTGTAGCCTCTTCCCTCATCAACTGTTTCGTCAACCTCATCTTGTGTCTGTGCTTGGGTGCTTATTGGACGGGGATCAAAAGTTGCAATGGGACAGTCTACACTGGCATAGGATTCTTCGTTCTCATCGAGCAAGACTTCATTAGGTCCGGAAGTGGAAAATTGTGTGAGCTCAGAAGGTGCAACCGACAAAGGACGTTCGAGATTTGTGTCGATAGGCGCAACCTCTGGCTCCTTTGAACCGACTTCGAGGTCATTCATGAACTGCTGGCCTCCGTCAAAGTGATCATCCAAAGAAAGACCCCTTTGGTCCATAATATCAATACCCAATCCGAGACCAGAGGCCAAACTTCCTGCTCGACGGGCTTGCTCTATTTCATCGTCCGCTTCATCCTGTAAACCTAAACGAGCTCGTTTGTTCGGAGTTTTGTCGATAGCCGCTCCTTGGCGTTTCTGGGCAGTACTGTGATGGAGTTGTTGCATGAACAAATTGGCAAGCTCTGGATTCAAACCCGGCGGGCCGGCACAGAAGAAGGAACCGTTGGATGTATGTTTAATTGGAAGAAAATGAGCGAGCGGATCATCCCTAATCTCCCGGAGCCGCATAACGGTAGATGATCGGGGTAGATACTGCTGTTCAGTTATTATATCGCTGACATCTTGAGCAACAGGTGGTCCAAATGTTCCCCTCCCTCGACCGTTGACAGCTTCAGGAAATTCAGTGACTTCATCAATGATTTGCTTCTTCTCCTTTACTTTACGTTTCTGCTTGATAGTTGATGGCGGTTCTACAATTCCTAGAAGTTGAGTCTGGGGGGGAGGTGTAGCAGGAGGTTCAGTCAGAGGTGATGCTAGACGTATGATTTAATCATTTGGAAACTCAAATTTGGACTACTTATTACTCACAAGCACGGGAAAGCGATCTCGTCTCCTCAGGCGTCTTTTCCGCATGTTCTGCAGTGAATTCAAGGGCAGTCTCAATAGCAGGGTCAATAACCATAGGTGCATCAAAGCCGATCCCGAAATCTCCCAAGTCAACGCCAGTCATGTCAACATCCATGTCAGCTCCAAAAGGATGCTCTGAGGGCGCACGGCTCCTGCTCCCACGGGACAGGAGGTCAATGTCGAGGATATGCTTTCGTCCAATCAAGTGAGAAGCAACGGATTCAGCACGACTGACCAAATCACGGCCAACACCAATGCTGCCGTCGACACTCATCTGCTGGTCTTTCTCTGAACTTGTTTGGGGTTCATCACCCCAATTGATTCCAAGGTCGAGATCGTTGAAATCTTGTGAACCAATACCGTCTGCAGGTCCAAGGTCAAAAGCATCAATCCCGTCAAAACGCTGGAAGTCGTCGGCAGTTCTGAGTGTAATGTCATCAACGCGGGCTTGATGCTGGCCAGTCATTTGCAGAGTTCGACCATCCAAGTCAACATCCCTAACGCAATAGGTATTAATGCTAATATGTGCTATTGAATGCAATCTCGGCATACCAATCTACGTCTGGAAGCAAAAGATTGAGATCCAGGTTTGTAGTTTGGAGAGTGATAGCAGTTTTGTTGACAATGAGTTGATCTTCGGTCATGTCAACTACACCGGGTCGGAATGCCTACAACAAAGGTGAGAAGTTGCAGAAAAGCCGAATCATGATACTCACCATCTTTATTTTGAGAAGGGCCTCATTACAATCGTCTAGAAGATATTTCGCCTTGCGGCTGTAGATACGAACAACTCCTAGGAGCAACTGCCCACTCAATCGCAAAGCCATTACTTCGATTTCCTGACCCATTATTGCATCTAGTTCAAGTAAGAGCTGGTCATAGTGTGTAGAACTAGCAACATACCGACTGATTCTTCAATGTCAGTTTGAAGGGTTTGGGTTTTGGATAGTTTGCGTTCCATATGGGCAGCCAACCATACTTTTCCGAGGGGCCCTCGACGAGATAGAATAGCTTCTGAAAAAAACTTCAGTCATTATAGTGATACATGGGCCCTCGAAAGTCAGGGATAGAACGAACCATGGTTGAACACGTCGGGAGACAACGAAGAGACAACGGCGTGACAATACGAAAGAGCGTGACAATGATTTTCTGTCAATGACATCTCTCGCAAGGCTCCTACCTCGTCTTCAGCGTTGCACTATTCACTCGTTCTCGAAATTTCCTCATGTTGAAACAAATTTTCAGCAACCATTTTCTGGAACACATCAGAACCGCTACGCCCTTAGATTCTTGAACCTGCACCAATTTTTGCCCTGCCTTACAACTGCCGCCGAAATGAAACAGAAAGGCATACAGCCGAACCTCCCAATATACAATGTTATGCTTTCTACTGCTGCGGAAGAAGGTTTTTGGCTTGAAGCCTTGGCCATTATGGACGATATGCTCTATATTGGCATTCGACCCAACGCCATGTCTTTTAATCACCTCCTCCATGTGAGTTTGTGTTAATTTTCATCGATGACAGAGATTATTTCTTATTTCTCGAAGGCAGTCCGCTTCAAGCACAGCCAATTAATCTCGAGGGTCCTAGTAAAAATGGAGGCTTGTGGTGTCAAGCCGAATTCTCAGACCCTAACCCTAATCACCTCTCGCTGTACAGCAGAAGGCAACCTGGAGATGGCCGTTCGCCATCTCCTTTCATTCTCTGAACAAGGCGTCACACCAGGTCTCGAGGCTGTCCAGCCTGTCATTCTTCTTGCAGCTCGTAATAATTTTGTCCGCCTCGCCCTGGACCTCGCAGAGTGGTTTGAACGAATATCAACTCGGCGGTTGGAGGAATCCATCTGGGTTGAATGTCTTATAGCAGCTGCAGAGACAGCATATGTGTGTCCCTCGTTTTTTCTTGTGATCAGAAAGTTCTTGATATCATTCTTGATAGCCTGAAGGTATTGAACGGTGCTGGGAACTTGTTACCAAAAGGTTCAAGACTCTCTTAGATGAGGGAACCTGTACTGCTATTATGAATACAGCTGCCAGAAATGGACTTTCTCAATTGGCAACAGAAGCTTTGAAAATGCTACAAACAATCGGCGTCTCCCCACAAGAACATCATTTTGCTGCCATCATTGAGGCTTTCTGTAAACGGGATCGGGTGAAGGAGGCCATCCTTGTTCTCGACTTGATGGCGTCCTCTGGCATTGAATCGAGCCTCGGGACCGCAGAACCTATCGCAGAGTGCATTCGACATAGTGCAGAAAAGATAGATGCAGCTTGGAACCAAGTCAAACAGCTCCATCAGGAGGATCATCACTTGCATGTCTCTACTTATCAAACTATAATCATGGCTGCAGTCGCCAATGGTGATCTCACGAAAGCTCTAGCATTCTGTAGAGCTCTTCCGGACTTCGGGCATTCCCCAAGTGTTGATCTATACAACCATCTTCTCCAGGGATGCATCTATTCCGCCAATCGCCAAGTTGGTGATGAACTTCTCTCCAAGATGAAATTTGCCAAACTCAGGCCAAATCGGGAAACTCACGAGAACTTTATTCGTCTATGTCTTACTCAAGATGTTTACGAAGATGCATTCTTCTATCTGGAGGAGATGAAAGCAGCTAAATATAAACCTTCTTCATCCATCTACACTGCTATTATAGAAAAGTGTCTGAGCTCGAATGACAAGCGCTATCGGATTGCTCTACAAGAAATGAAAGAGTGCGGATACATCATTCCGGCATCCCTCCAGAACCAACTTGAGATAGAGGAAAAACGGGAAGATGCTGCACCTTCGATAAGTGAAGACGAGCAGCGATTCATAGAGTGGGGTGGATTGGCCTAGTCAAATAAAACCTCCTGTACTCGGACTTTGAAGTGTGTGTGATGGAAGTATGTTTCTTAAGAACACATACCCAGTCTGACACAAAGTTATGTGAACAACCACTATTTTATTTTTATCTAATGTCCTTTATATACAAAGAAAATATGAAAAATATCATGAACTATATAGTTCTGGTCCAAACATCCCCTAGCAGTCCATTAGCCTGTTTTCCGGCTACGATCAAGTGATCGTAATGAAAGGAAATGATGGGAAAGATAGAAAAGGTCATCCACTGTGATGTCACGCCTCTGCCAACACTCCCCCAGGTGTGTTAGTCATTTATTCTCTCGAAACTGCATACTCCCCTATTTCCTCTGGACTGCAAAGACCTAAATCTATCACAAAGTTTCTTGTGGTCTCTTTTGGAAGTGGTTTAGTCAAGAGATCAGTGATGTTGTCTTCGCTGGGGATGTAAACTGGTGTAAACTCCCTCTTTTCAACCTTCTCCTTTACAAAGTGGTGGCAAACATTAATGTGCTTTGCCCTTTTGTGGTTTCAGTATATCTTGGTCATGTTGATAGCTCCGTTGTTGTCAATGAACAGAGTAATAGGTCTCTGTTGTGGGAGTGCAGCTTCCTCAAAGAACAATGATAACTACATTGTCTGCTGGACTGCTCTCAACATAGCCATATACTCTGCTTCAGTTGTTGATGTTGCCACTGTCTCCTGGCATTTTGTTGACCATGATACTGGACCTCCCCCTACGTAGAATACATGGCCATCGGTCAAACATCGGATGTCTTTATCATTTGCAAAGTCTGAGTCAGTGAAGCCAACTGGTTGTAGGCTTGATCTGCAATAGTAGGTGATTCCATACTCAGTTGTGTCTTTTACATAGGCCATTGTATGCTTCATTGCCTCCCAGTGGGCTCTTCCAGGGTTTGTGGCAAAACGGGATAAAAGATTGATGGTAAATGAAAGGTCAGGTCATGTTGTCACCTGTAGCCACATCAGTGAACCTAGTGCTTCTTGGTATGGTACTCCCTTTATTTCCTCCTTTTTTTTCTCAGTATCTGGTCCATCATTCAATGAGAGGGAAATCCCAACTGGAAGTGGTACCAATCTTGGCTTGCAGTTCATCATCCCAAACTTCTCCAGTATTCGATTTGCATATGCAGTTTGTGATATATGTATGCCTTCTTCAACTTTCTTGACCTTTATGCCTAACATATGGTTAATCTCCTTCATAGTTTTCACATCATATCATTTCTCTAACTCCTTTTTTGTCTTTTCTACCTTTTCTTCATCTGATGATCCGCCCATTGTGTTATTTGTATAAGTACAGGTAATAGTAAATTTCTCTCCATCTCATTGTGTTCTAATTGTTGGCTCAGCTCATGATTGTTTATAGCCTAAATCCTGGTAAGTGCAACTTAAGGTTTTGAACCAGTCATATTCTCCTTGCATTATGTCATACAGGGTTTTCTGGAGCTTCCATACCATGTCACCTCCCCCCTCTGCAAAACCCTTCAGCTGCTCCATATAAACATCAAAGTTAATGTCACTGTTCAAGTAGGCCGCCACAAAGTTGAGCTACCATAGATGAAGCCCTGTTGATGCAACTATTGCCAAGAGCAAATAGAATGACTCCAGTCTAGTCATTGCTGCATATGTATCCTCAAAGTCTACTCCCTGTATCTGAAAAAACCCCTGTGCTACTATTCTTGCCTTTCTATCTGAGAGTCCACCATCACCATTAAACTTCAGTACATAAACCCATTTTGTCCCAATCATATTCATGCCTAATGGCCATTTAACCAACTTGTATACCCCCCAAGCTCTCATCATGTTAAACTCCTTTACCATCAGTGCCTACCATGAGTCTGGGTCTTTCATTGCTTCATGAAAATTCTGAGGTACCTTTACTCCACCAATTGTCACTGCAAAAGCTCCAGGTACCCTCCTTGCCATCTCTTCTCTAGCCAAATACTCCCTTGACTCCAACAGTCTATGCGACGGCTTTGGCTCCCTCTGTAAGGATCTCAGTTGCAGTTAGGTAACCTTAACCTTGATCCCACTCTTTATCGGAGTTTGACAAAGAGAACTTGTTAGAGTCCTTGCTAGATTGTGTACACTACTTATACATGTCCAATTATTTGTCCTTGTTTACTGATCTGACTATATTACATAATTAAAAGAAAAGAAAAAGAAAAAGAAAATAAATATTGACTTAGAGACAGAAGGCAATTCATGACACCCTCCTTTGTTTGTCCATTGCAAACCCTGTGCGCTCCCCTATTGTTCTATCTCCAACTCCCACTGCTTCAACTGGGTCTTCCACCTGCATGATTTCCTTAGTCTCATTCTCAAATACCACAGTTCCACCAATATTTCTGCTAACATCCTTTGTTACTAATCTATTCTACTTGTCTGTTTTAGCACCCACTCCCCCACTCCTGTTTACACTCTCTCCACCAGCGCTAGTCATCTGTAATGACAAGGCTAGTCAAGGCAACTGTCTTATCACACTCAATGTTATGAGAGAACAAAGAGAACTCAATGGAATCTTTTGGTGGATTGTGCTACCTATTTATACACATTTTCTATTTGTCTATGTGTATGCTTAAGTAACTACTGAACCTTCCAGAGGATTCCATCATGTGACACTATCATGTGACCCCATCTTATCTTATCTTATCTCTCTTTTCTATATTTAGAATCCTTCATCTAGTCCATCCAAGAATAGCTCTTGTTCTTTCCATCCTTCTAACCTTACTATTTTTGGTTTGGGTGGGCAATTTATGATATTATCCCCTCATCCTGAACACAGTCTTTCAGAACCTTTGGTGGCAGTGGGTTGTCATCTCCACCCCATTCTATCTGCTGTGGTCCCTTTGTCAAGTTTGCTGTCCCCTCCTCAAAGTGGACATTCCTTCCACTATACATACTCTCTGTTTCTTGATCCAACAACTTGTAGCTTCCTGCCCCAAAATAGCCAATCAGCATCAGTCGAGTCGCCCTCGGTCCAAGCTTTGACAAGTAGAGATCAAGAGATATATGTGCATATGCTGTCACACCAAAAACACAAAGGTAAGCCACGTCCTGCTTTTTCCTGTACTACATTTCTGCTAGTACCATGTCTGGATTGCATTTTGAAGGGACCAGGTTTCTCAGATAAACTGCAGCCCGCACTGCCTCTGGCCAGTACTTGGTAGGTAGCCCGGAGTCCACTAGCATTGACCTTGCTGCATCTAATATAGTACGTATACTCCGTTCAGCAGCTCCATTCTGCTGGTGGGTGTGTACTGTTATGAACTTGATTATAAAACCCTGCTGATTTTTAAACTCTGTCCACAGCCAATTATCCCACTCTCAACCCCTGTCAACCCTCACCCGCAATACCTTCTTCCCAGTCAGCCTCTCAGCCTCTGCCAGAAACTTTTTCAGCATGTCAAGAGTTGCATCCGCCGTCTTCTCCCTCAAGAACTCAATATACTGAAACGCTGATGCACCATCCATGATCAACATGAAGTAGCAGGCCCCACTAGCTGACACAACCAATGATGGTCCCCATAGGTCTATATGTACGTGCTCCAATATCTCAGCCTCGCATACCACCTCCTTGTCATAAGCTCTCATATGCATTTTTCCAAAGATGCAATCCTCACATGTTTCCATCATCTGAAGTTGACCAATAGTATCTAAACCACTGACCAAGCCTTTTTTAATCAGGTTCCTTAGCGCATCAATACCCAAGTGCCCAAAACGTTAGTGCCAGTCATCTAGAGATGTCGCCCTCACAATTGAACGGGTATGCATGACAATAGGTTTATGTAGGACCTTCACAAGATATAGCCCATTCCTTTGTATACCATGGATTGCAGTATGCCCATCACTAAATTTTGCAACAACTTCTTTTTCTCCAAATTGAACATCTAGGCCCAAACCACAGACCTTTGGGATCAAAATAAGGTTCGAGTGGAGTTCTGGGGTATGGAGGACATTCTGCAAAGTAAGGTCTACTACTCTTTCATTTTTAACTTCGATAGCCATTTTCACAGTCCCTTGGCCAGTTATCGTAAAGCTTATACCCTTCTCAGCTGTCCTTCCTGTCAAGGGTGCATCAAACTTCTTATACTCAGTAAAAGCCAAAAAATCTGCAAAACAATGGTCTGTCGCTCCTGAGTCTATCACTGTGGCAATACCATCCACTTCATCTTCCACTCCTATATATGTGTTTGCCATCAGTATCATGGCATCCCTTGTCTGTTCAATAGTTGCGTCAGTGTGTCCGCTGTCTGTAGTAACATTATATAATTGGGGGGGTTGCTGTTGTTGCTGCCAAGCTTGGTATGATCTGGGGTTTACGTTTCCAGAATCCATGTGTTGACTAGACTATTGCTGCTATTGTTGTTGTTGCCAACACTTCCCAAACCCCAGGGGAAATTGACCCTGTTTTCCCCCTCCTACCCAATAGCAATCTTCAATTGAGTGTCCAGGACGTTGACAGTTTTTGTTCTCATATACTATGCGACGTGAAGTGCTTGCCTGTAGTGCAGTAGGTGAGGTTGATGAGTTGAGCCTCTTTCGATCATGGCTACTAATCCGTGACCAGTGGGCATCAAGCTGTATTAGCGCATCGACTGATGAGGTAGTTGTATACAATGTTGCAACAATAGCATCCCAAGATGCTGGTAAGGATCCAAGTATAATTGTGTGGAAAGATGCATCACTGATAGATCCCCCCATAGCATTAACCTTTTGCCAGAGTAGTTGAAACTGTGTGATGTGGGTTGAAAAATCATCTCTATCACAGAATCATAGGCTTCGCAATTTTTCCTCAGCATGAAGTTTTGCAATGTCAGATGACCTATCATAGAGATTTGTCAATGATTTCCAGAGTGCTTCAGCAGTACCCAAGACATCTGCCTTGCCTGTCCATCAAAAATTGCGAGAAAACACCGATCACATGATGGATTTCGATGTAATTCCCCAGACTTTTTTAGTGTTCTCACAGCATAATGGAAGGGCAACTAGTGATCTGGTATTCATTCACAGATTGTCTATTTTATGCTTCATTAATGATTCCACGTCGTTCTAGTCCCATCTGTGGTAAGAATGTTCGCTCTCGCGATATCAACAAGCATTTGGACGAAAGTTGTTCTGCACGTACAATTGTGGATAGTTCAAGTCAAGAGTCAGCACGCTGTGATACATCTGGTGGAGATGACCTCCGAACAGCTAGAGTTCCCAATGCACTCGCTCCTATCTTTTCTAACAAGTCTAAAAGTACATCGACGCCAGGCTCAGGCTCAGGCTCAGGCTCGCACACGCGAATAAAGGATTCCTTGAATGTGACATTCTCTCAAGGGAAACGGCCAGCAGCCGTGGAATCCCCAACGCCTGCATCCAAGAAACACAAATCGATTGTTAATGTACCCTTGGCCGAGAAGCTTCGGCCAAAGGAGTTTTCTGATTTCCTTGGACAAGCTCATCTCATGGAACCGGGTTCGCTGTTGTCTTCTATGTTCAAAGCCGAGGCGACTTGGTCAATAATTCTTTGGGGTCCACCAGGGTAAGCGTTCTGTCATCCATATATGTTTTGACGGTCTGATCCTTATCTGAGAATAGGTGTGGCAAGACTACCTTGGCGAAGTTAATAGCTGAGAAGAGTTCAGCGATCTTCAGAGAGATGAGTGCGACCTCTTCTGGTGTCAATGAAGTCAAAACAGTAGTCGAGGAGGCAAAGAAGAATTCTATGCTCCTTGGAAGGCAAGGCCTCTGATACATGGACTCAAATGAAGTTCTGAAGTCTGACAGGAGAACCATCTTGTTTCTGGATGAGATTCATCGTTTCAATAAAGCTCAACAAGTATGTATTCGGATTCCAGTCTAATTCTTGGTGGTAGCTGTATCGGTGACCATCATAGGATGTTCTTTTACCGTTCGTAGAGCAAGGTTCTCTGCAAGTCAGTATATTTCACAAGATCAGGGGATTTGACATTTCCTATTGTGATTATAGCTCATAGGCGCGACAACAGAAAATCCTTCTTTTCGACTGACTGGAGCATTGATGAGTCGATGCAGGTACATGTTCAATCTATTGACGCACCAGTCACAACTGATTGAGTCATGTAAAGAGTGCTCAGACTCGAGCCTCTATTTGATGACCAAATGTCAAAACTCTTGAGCCGATCTCTGGAGAGAATCGCGACCGAAAATCCCTTCCAAGCAGGCCAAACTGAGGGGAAGAGCTCACGGCTGACTGTTAGTGCAAAGGTAGTGTCCAAAATTATTTCCATGGCAGGCGGAGATGCACGGAAGGCGCTTTCATTGCTTGAGGTGGCTCTGGAGTCCGCAGGGGAAGCATCAGAGGAGCAAGTCATGGAAGCATTGAAACAATCTATGGTTGTATCCTATGATCGTACTGGTGAGGACCACTATGACATGATTTCCGCCCTGCACAAGAGTGTTCGGGGTGGTGACGGGAGCGCAGCGATGTATTGGTTGGCGAGAATGTTGACAGCAGGAGAGGATCCACTTTTCATTGCGCGGCGAATGGTGGTCTGTGCAAGTGAGGATATTGGGCTAGCAGATAAGCATGCACTTCCTCTGGTACTGTGACTGTTTGATGCATGGAATCTGGACCAACTGATCACCAGGCTTTCGATTGAAGGCAATGGCTGCGCTTCAGGCATGCCAGGTGATTGGCATGCCCGAATGTCGAATTAATCTTGCACATTTAGTTGCATACCTATCTGAAGCACCAAAATCTACCAGGGCCTACGAAGCCTACAAACGGGCAGAGGAGGCAGCGCAACATTCAACGATTCTGTCTGTTCCAATGCAAGTTCGCAATGCACCAACCAAACTGATGGAAGAGATGGGGTATGGGAAGGAGTATCGCTATAACCCAGACTATCGGTCGGTTGTGTTGCTTGTCACAAGCTGCTAATCATAATGTGATTGACAGACACCCTGTGCACAACCGATATCTGCCAGCAGAGCTCGAATCAGAAAAGTTTTTGCTGAAGGAAGGAGACATGAGTGGAAAGAGGTGGGACGAGGAGGCACTGGTCGCATGGGAGGCAGCAGAAAATGGAGGAGAGCGGTGGGAAGGGCGTATTTAGTAAGCACATGATATTTTAGTCAGATATATCATCTTCTGTTGGGATCTTCTGGATCGATGGCCATGTCGTCTCTGCCCAGCGACAACGATGTCCACAAACAAGATGTCTTCCGTGTTCTCGTCACTGGCTTCGGGGTGAGCTTTCTCTCCACTTTTTATCATGTCCTGCTCATTGCCTCAGCCCTATGGCCAGTGGCCAGCCAACCCCTCCTGGCTGGCTGTCGAGCCACTCCACAACCTTGTCTTGTACACAGATCCTGCCAGTCACCCTAGGCCGTCTCTCACTGACGTCGATAAGCCTCCATCTCCCCTTGACGAGAAACTTCTTGTTCCTCGCCTCATCCACATATCTACGCTCCAAATTCCCTCCAATTATCAGTCGATCCTGGACGTCGTTCCCGGGCTCCATCTCAGGCCCCCCATTCTCCCAGAGAATGTAAGGGATGACATGCTGAAGCCTCCGGAGAACGGCTATGATTTTATGCTCCATATTGGACTGACTGGTCGTGGGCCTTTGCGTCTTGAACGCTGTGGCCACAAGCTCGGATATAACATGAAAGATGCTTCCGAGTCGTATGCTCCCGTCGTTATTCCTCAGCCCAAGGACTTCAGCCGCAGAGGGCCAGACGGGCGGCCCATGACCATTGCTGAGAAGGCTGAGCGAGACCGTCTCGCCAGTATCGCAGCTGCTTCTGATATCCAAAGTAACCCAACGAGCGACGCTAATGCCAGGCCAAACCGTGGATTTGGTGTCCCTTATGAAATGTTCTCCGATGAGCTGAATACAGAGTTAGACGTCACCAGAATTGTCCAAGAAATGAGGCAAACAGGAGTCGAGGTAAATGCATGTCATGACCCGGTCTCCACTTCCGCTCATGTTGCTTCCAGCCATTGCACACGATATATTCTTCAATGGACGCTGGCCATTTTGTCGGAGATTTTCTCTATTATTGCTCCCTTGCCGAATCAAGAAGGAGTGCCAACCCATATGAGAAGAGACGCAACACCCATGTTCTGTTTTTGCACTGTGCCCCTGTTGGATATCCCTTGCAGTCAAAGGAAGTTACGGATGCAATTACACGTTTAACTCTTTGGGTTTGTAACGAGATTCAGATATGCGCTACAGACGATACTCCTGATCTTCCTCCAGTGGGTTCCAATACCAAAAATCTCGCCAATCGCTATCAATCGTATGACGAATATGAGGAAAGGGCGAGGCGATCTCCCATCCCACATGATCTTACTTCGTTGGATCCACCTCCACCTGTTCAGCCCCTTCCACCTCCACCCGTTGGTCCACTTTCTCCACCTCCCCCTGTTGGTCCACTTTCTCCACCTCCCCCTGTTGGTCCGCTTTCTCCTCCGCCCCCTGTTCAACCTCCTCCCGTACCACCACCTGTACAACCTCCTCCTGTACCACCACCTGTTCAACCTCCTCACGTACCACCACCTGTACAACCTCCTCCTGTACCACCACCTGTTCAACCTCCTCACGTACCACCACCTCCTGTACAACCTCCTCCCGTACCGCCTCCTCCTGTACAACCTCCTCCTGTACAACCTCTTCCTGTACAACCTCCTCCTGTACAACCTCTTCCTGTACAACCTCCTCCTGTACAACCTCCTCCTGTACAGCCCCCCTTAGCGCTTCCACCGCCTGTCCGGCCACCCTCATTTTCTTCGCCTATCGGCAGTTCCAAGCATCAGAAGACCTAGTCTGTAAGACAACCGGATTTACTCATGAGATTACAATGTATCTTGATATCTTCCTGATCCATGTAAATCGACGCAATGTTCATGAATAGTTGCCGCTGCATTCCATTATTTTCCAGCGTGGGAACGATATGAGTGAGTGCACATGACGCTGAAAATATCGGTTATTCAAAACCATGCCCCGCATTGTGCAATCTTTCCTCCGTCTCCTCTCAAGTCCATCTCGGCTGAATGTTACCTCTCTACCGCCGTGCACATTTCCAAGGTCCATCATCCCTTCTCTTCCCTTTCGTCCGTTTCTTTCGCATGTCCCTTTAATTCTGCCCAGTGCGAACAACTCTCCTGTCCTTGGCTCCCTTCTCCAGATGCGGTTCGTTCAGCGTGGCACTGAGTATCAGCCTTCCCAACGCAAACGAAAGCGAAAGCACGGTTTCCTGGCTCGCAAGCGAACCCCAAATGGTCGCAAAATTCTTGCGCGTCGTCTCGCAAAGGGCCGCAAATACTTGTCACATTAGTGAGTAATTTACGTGCCGACATCACCCTCTCTAATCATCTACTACAGAATAAAGTTTCCTTCAATATGCACAATATTGGGAGGGGGTGGACATGCTAATAGGCGTGCCGTGATGATATGGGAGTACATTAATGTGCATTTCAAGAACTTCGAATAGTGAATGGAAAGCAATTTTACGACTGGTTGCTTGCAGAAATAGTTTGCCGGAAAACCCCTAGCCCGAAGGGACCGGAGTCTAGCGGGGAATCTGATGAAACAAGGTAACCTTGAGGTGGAGAAAGGGGTGAGTAAGGTGTGAAGTCAAATCCTTGTTGTATAGAAGATAGCAAGGCTGAAATCGGTGTTTTGAGGGTTGAGTTAGAGTCCAACGTGTGACCGTCAGCTTTAGGAGTCGAAGCTGGAATCGAGGTCAGATTGCTAGGCAAACATGGAATGATATCTGCTTACCAGAGCTTTCTGCTGCAAGCTCCGATTGTGATAAGGCTTGCCTGTTAATCGCAACTACCGTTAATCCACTTGACTCTGTTTTAGATCTTTTCAGTGTTGTAACATTGCTCGTCACCAGACTCGACGTGGAAGAATCAGGTGATGGAGGGAGAGATATCGATCCGGGGTCTACTGGCTGCTGGTCCTTCAAAGGGCCGACGGGAATATTTGCAGAGTGGCCCTTATCATTCAGACCCATAGCGCCATTTGATTCTGATTTAGCCGAGAGCTTGGTTTTACGCGTTTCCAATTTTGGTATCGTCTTGGGTACAGTCTTGATCACTGGAGGTCGAACTCGGGCTAGTTGGGAGATAGTGGGACGGCTGAGGTTTCTTGACGCCGTGGTTGAAGCCAGGGCATCACCTGATAGCTTCATATTTTCTGGATCCTTCCGAGCAATCTGTTTTTTTGAAGGAGCTGCCGGTTGACAGCCAGAAGAGTGCATTAGCAAATTCGATGAGACGACTCGCGAGCAAGAGGCGTCGGCCGGTCTTGCTGTAGAAGTCTTGATATCAGTTTGAGTCATTGAGGGAACGGATGTCACTGCCGCAGGCTTTTTGTCGGGCCTGATCACTCTCTGAGGACCTGTTGCATTCTTTTGTTGTGCGTAAGGATGAGAGACTGTTTTGTGAGCCTTCTGTTCGATGAACTTGGTGGATGAAGCATTTGCTGTGCGCTTTGCCAAAATCTGAGTAGCCCTCGACAATTTGAAAGGTTGCGAGAGAGCAGTGGGTTCTGTGATGTTGGAGGCATTCTTGGGAGGTCGAGCCAGGCCTCGATTTTGAATCAGCTGTGTGTTGGAGGTTTCGATCATAGTTCTGGAGACTGGTCGAGCAACCATAGATGTTGGCCCGTGACCGTGTGAGGGAATACTTGAAGCCGTCAGTTGCAGATGTTTACGGGTCATTGGGGTAAGAGGTGCAGCAAAACTGGGAAATCATGAGTTATATAGCCAAGGGCAAGGTAGAGAGAGAGAGAGAGAGAGAGAGAGAGAAATACCTAGCAATTCGATCCGGAAGTAACACTTTATAATTCCAAAAGATCTCCTTTCCGACCTTCCTTATATCTGCGTTTGCATCTCGAACGAAAGTGCGAATAAGGGCTTCAATACAGAATGATAAATTCTCCTGCTCTATGTCAGGCGGATTGAAGCACTTGAGGCAAGAAAGTGTCCCTTCTGCTGCCACAAGTCGAATTGTCGGGGACTTGTCTTTGGAGAACTGAGCCAAGTAATTGAGTATACCAGGGAGCTGCGTGGTCTCGATTATTGCGAGGACACAGCCTTTTGCTCTCGAGATAGTAGTCTTGTTAGTTCGTCCACAGAGCAACAAAATACTGGGAAGGAACAATGACAGCAAGGGAGCGAAATCTGTACCGAGCCCTTCTGCTAAGGTACTCAAGACATCCAGTGCTGCACCGGACAATCGCGTACGTTCTGAGTTGATCGCACTTATGATATTTCGATGAATCGAACGGAAGGAGGAGATAACCCCTGCTGGTTGTTCAAACGCTCCGGACTGGCATAGCCTTCCTAATTGTTGATACCCATTGTAGATCTGGTCCCACGATTCCTCTGATTCTGGGAGCAAGACAGGGTGTTTGAGTTTCTCGAATGACTGAACAAATTCTTGCAATGTGAGTATCTTCTGAGATTGAGGGAGTCATTGAGAGTAAGTTTCAACAGACTGAGCAGCTCACATTATCGGTGTCCATCGTGTGGGCGGACATTAAAGTTCCGAGAGCATTCTCGAGTTGAACGCGGGACCACGTGATTATGAAGTGTGTGAATTTCGGCCACCATTAAAAGTTGTGATGTTACAACGGCCGTGACTTGCTCATCTGCGGCACTTGCCGTAATCATGTAATCAGATGTTTCTTCCCCTTCGCAGGATCATTCTCCATTCGCACCGTAGATTATCGACTTCTATGTCTCACAAGCACGACACTAGTCACTGGACCTCTGAGGAGATTCGGGAGACTTTTTTCGAATACTTCCGTTCTAAGCAACACTCTTTCGTTCCTTCCTCATCCACTATACCTTTCGAAGATCCTACCCTCCTCTTTACCAATGCGGGTATGAACCAGGTTAATCACCCAACATCACCTTGTCTCCTGTCTCTCTGAACCTGCCTACAGTACAAATCAATATTTTTGGGAACAGTTGACCCTCGTTCTGAACATGCTAAACTCAAGCGTGCGTTCAACTCTCAAAAATGCATCAGGGCTGGTGGAAAACACAATGGTACCTTGTTGTGATGAAAACTGTCGCCTTCTATTTTGGCTTAATGACCTCTCCAGATCTTGATGATGTTGGTAAGGATTCTTATCATCACACATTCTTCGAGATGCTCGGAAACTGGTCGTTCGGTGACTATTTTAAGGTCACTCTGATTCAACTCCTGTTCAATGCTCTTCTTATGATTGATTTTAAACAGAAGGAGGCCATCAGCTATTCATGGGAGCTCCTTACTAAAGTATACCAATTACCTGGAGACCGCCTCTATGTCACCTATTTCGAGGGAGACCCAAAGAATAACCTTGAGCCGGATTCAGAGGCAAAGGAAATTTGGTTAGCCCAGGGCGTTCCAGAAGATCATATTCTACCTGGAAATGCCAAGGATAACTTTTGGGGTGTGTAGATCTGCTGTTCCATGAACGAGCATTCATCCTAGATTAGAGATGGGCGCAACTGGTCCATGTGGACCTTGTAGGTGAGTAGTACTGTCATTACATTCTCAATGTCATTTGATACTCAGGCCCATTAAGTGAGATACACTACGATCGTATAGGTGGGAGGAACGCAGCTCATCTGGTCAACCAAGATGACCCCGATGTTCTCGAAATATGGAACAACGTTTTCATCCAATTCAATCGGGAAGACGATGGGTCATTAAAACCTCTCCCTTCGAAACATGTCGATACTGGGATGGGTTTTGAGCGGCTGGTCTCTATCATTCAAGACAAACGATCAAATTATGACACTGATATCTTCTACCCAATCTTCAAGAAAATTCAGGAGCTGAGCGGTGTTCGCCCTTATCAAGGTAAATTTGGAGATGAAGACAAGGATGGGATTGATACTGCCTATCGGGTGATTGCCGATCATGTCCGAACTCTGACATTCGCTCTCAGTGATGGGGGCGTTCCTAATAATTTTGGGAGAGGTTACGTCTTGCGTCGAATTCTGCGCAGAGGCGCTCGGTATGCACGAAAGAAACTGGGAGTTGAGATTGGGACATTTTTCTCTTCTTTGTTGCCCGTCGTCGTTGAGATCATGGTGAGCACCAGTATTACAATCACCCTATCCTGGATTTAATAAGTCTGCAGGGGACAGTTTTTCCAGAAATTACTTACAAGGTCACAGAGGTTCAAGAAATTCTCAATGATGAAGAAGTGTTATTTGCAAGAACTCTGGATCGCGGAGAGAAATTGTTTGATCAACTTGCTCTACGCGCGAAGGAGCAAGGTCTTACTGAGCTCAACGGCAAAGACGTATGGCGCCTATATGATACCTACGGTTTCCCTGTCGACCTCACCCTCTTAATGGCTGAAGAGCTTGGTTTGGGAATCAATCAGAAAGAATTTGAAGCGGCCCAGGCTTGGTCTAGGGAAGCGAGCAAAGGGTCGGACAAAGATGGTCCAGCTGATACCGTGAAACTCGATTTATATCATATCGCTGCCCTCGAGAAAGATCCTGGTGTTTCTCAAACTGATGACACTGCCAAATTTAGTCCGTCACATACTCTTTGACTTTGACTGTTTTGGTTACTAACCTGTGGTACAGATATCAGAACTATCACCACAAATGTCAAAGCCATTCTTTTTAATAAGAGTTTTGTGTCCACAACTGCAGAAATCCCTGGCAATACAAGCTTTGGTTTGCTACTCGATAAGACTAGCTTCTACGCTGAAGCTGGTGGACAGGAGTATGATACTGGAAATATTTTCATCGATGGCGTTGCAGATTTCGAAGTCACTAATGTTCAAGTCTACAATGGTTATGTTCTCCATATTGGTCGCTTGAAATATGGTGTTCTTGAAGTCGGGAATGAGGTTATCTCAACTTACGACGAGGTTGATTGTTTTCTCTGTTGTGAATAATAGGTCTTCACCGTGATTCAGGTTCGAAGGTCGCACCTACGAAACAATCATACTGCGACCCATATCCTCAATTTTAATCTACGCGAAGTGCTCGGTGATCACATCGATCAAAAGGGTTCACTTGTCTCCCCAAACAAGTTGCGCTTCGACTTTTCTCACAAATGCCAATTATCTCTTGATGAAGTAGCGAAGATCCAGGAGATGAGCGTCGACTGGATTCGACGAGACGTCAAAGTTTACAGCAAAGAACTTGATCTCCAAACTACCTATAAGATTCCCGGTTTGAGGGCAGTCTTCGGAGAATCATACCCAGACCCAGTTCGCGTCGTGACCCTGGAATATGATGTCGATGATATTGTGAAAGACATAGAGAATCCCAAATGGCGCGGAACAAGTGTAGAACTCTGTGGTGGCACGTAAGTCCATGCTGAAAATGTGTCCCAGCATATCAGCTTACTTTTAGAATAGCCATGTTGCCAAAACTGGTGATATCCAAGATTTCGTGATCACGGAAGAGTCTGGGATTGCCAAAGGAGTAAGACGAATTACCGCAGTTACAGGTGAGCAGGCGCAAGACATCAAAAGACGAGCGGTTAGTCTCCAGGAAAAATTGGACGGTCTCGAACGTCTTGATGGCAAAGAAAAGGATACGGGTCTGAAGTCCTTTGGTGTGGTATGTTTCCAACCTTTTTTTTCTCATGCACTCCTGATGCTTTGAACAGGAATTGGGACAAAGTGATATTTCTGTTCTTCGAAAAGCCGACATAAACCTTAAGATGAGCGTAATTCGAAAAAAGTTTGATAAACAAAAGAAGGAAATGGAAAATGCGGCCAACAAGGAGGTATGGAAACCTAAACTAGTGGTAGTGGTTACACTAAGCTTTTACAGGCTACTGAACGAGTGGTGAAGTACTTCAATGATAGCCAGGGAAGTGAATCATTTGTCGGAATCCTCGAGGTGAATGGCAACTTCAAGGTATCTGGTCTTCTCCTTGCAATGCACGGCAGTTGTCATTCTGTTGTAGATTCTTCAGAGCGTGGTTTCACAGGCCCGAAAATTAGGTAAAACTGTCTACCTATTCAGCGTAGATCCAGATGACAGCAAAATTGCCCATGTAAACTTCGTTTCAAATTCCTTGAAAGAGAAAGGCCTCGATGCTCGTACTTGGGCCTCGAAGATCAGCGAAATAATTGGTGGCAAGGTGTGTTTGTTTTCCTTTTTTTCCTTCACTATACATTGAACGTGATTTCCAGGCAGGAGGAAAGGAGGATAGTGCGCAAGGATCGGGCGTAAATATCGATCGGTTACCAGAAGCCCTCAAAGTTGCTCAGGATTATGTAACTCAGATGTAACGAATTTTGGATAACAAGGTTTTTAGGTGTGCCAGAGGCACGGCTATACACCTCTACCAATCCTGAGGACCCTCCTCCTGAGGACTCGTTATTGTGATGCATAATGAATTTTGTATATATAATTTCTGCAATAAATAGAAGTAAATAGTCTCGGCGGTAACGTATCACTTCCGCGCACCCTCAAAAGTTACCGACGTAGTTACCGACGATCCAGACAAGGTGAGCATCCCGAGTCCACCATTGCCACATCCATCTTGGTTGCAGTCTTCTGTCATCGTAATCTGCTGAGAATGTGACCATATCAATCGGGTGGATTACAATCTCTAACACTGGATAACTTTGGTTGGATCTTATAGAGCTATAGAGCTGACGTCTATGCAGTTCTGATTCAACATGTCTCTCGTTGTTTCAGACGCCCAGAATCCATTCCAGGTTCGCAATTCTTGGCCCATTGATGACCAGAGTAGTAACGTTCAATTCATAGCACATTCTGCGTCTCCTGAACACAAATGTCGATGGCAAGCGCAAGGTTATGTATGCATTGACGGAGATTAAGGGTGTTGGTCGCCGCTACTCAAATATTGTATGCAAGAAGGCTGATGTCGACCTCAATAAACGGTGAGTCTCTCTATTGATGTTCTTCAGGGTCATTTCAACCAAGATCTCAGTGCTGGTGACCTTAACCCGGACGAACTTGAACGCCTCGTAACAATCATCCAAAACCCAGAGCAATTCAAGATCCCCTCTTGGTTTCTCAATAGGCAGAAGGATATTGTGGATGGCAAGAACTCTCAAATTCTTTCTAATGGTGTTGACTCGAAGCTACGAGAGGATATTGAGCGTTTGAGAAAGATGCGCTGTAATCGTGGTGTCAGGCACTCACAGGGCCTTCGAGTGCGAGGTCAACATACCAAAACTACAGGTCAGTCAATAAAACTATTTAGTAAATGTGCGGCATTCTGACAATCGGTTGTGTGATAGGGCGTCGTGGTAAGACCGTTGGTGTCTCGAAAAAGCGCGGCTAGACAGGCAAGGATGTCCTATCTCATGTTATTACGGTTGCTTTTGTTTTCTAAAAATTCAACATGGTTTATACTTGAGTAATATGAGGTCACGTGCAGAAAAAGCATAGAAATCCCATTTATTCTTCGCTTATCATTGTGTTCTCTATGGCTAATCCTGGGAAATCTCGAACATCCGGTATTCCTGCACCTGGAAAGAGTGGGATACCAGGTCGTTCTTGTTCTGCTTCAAACTCTCAATCAGCGCAGCCGATTGATGCGGAGTCTATGTCCCGCGCATTGTCCGACGCAATAAAAGCCAGTCATCCTGCCCAGCATCGCTTGCCGCAGATAGGATCTCGACCCTCATCACCCCACTCTGTTAAGTCAGGCCGCCATTCAGCGGCTGAAGGTCATAATGGTAATCAACTGCCCGGGCGCACGAAAACCCCAGCTGTCTCCCAATCCACTAGTCGGTCCCCCAGCCGTCAATCGGACGTTCAACCCAGGAATGTAAATCGACAGCTCAATGTTGGAGATAGTGTCAGAGTCGACTCCCTTGCACTAGAAGGTGTGCTGCGATATATGGGAGAAATTGAAGGTAAAAATGGCGTATGGGCCGGTGTTGAGCTGATCAGTCAGTTTGCGGGAAGAGGAAAGAATAATGGTAGCGTCAATGGGTGAGTTATTTTGGTCGGCGTTGCTCTTATCGATCTTCCATACACCTCTCCAGGATTCGATATTTCTCGTGTTCAGACAATTGTGGAGTGTTTGTGGCAGCTAGCAAATTATCTCCCGGTCGGTTTTATCAAAAGAATTTACCTCGAGCACCTTCAGTATCTTCTTCAAAGAGCGGCCGTACATCGTTTTCGGGGCGTATCACACCATCACTGGCTTCTCGTATGCCCTCATTATCTCTTTCCGGTGGACGTGCAACTCCTCTCAATGGTTGTGTCACACCATCTAAAATGAACGGGAGAACAACTCCAGGAGTGACGCCTGTGAAGTCCACCAGCACCTCGAACTTCGCTTCTGGACAGATGGATGATGCGAAAAACCTCCCAGATAAAATAACTCCAGGGTCAAGAGCTGCTAAATATGCAAAGATGACAGCTGCGCAGTTAAGCTCAGGAAAAGAAAAAACTAGCAGATTAGTCGGCCAACCCAATTCCAGTTTCTCCCCGTCTTCGTCGATTTCACGGACTGTCTCTTCCCCCTCCCGTCCTCCGAGCTCACCATTCTCGACTCCTAAGCCAGGTATTAACGGCCGTATCCCCAACATAGGACCCTCTATCTATTCAATTGCGAGTCGATCGACTCCTCGTGGCCGGATTCCTAGCTCAGCTGCTATGCCTCCTCCTGCCTCACCGGCCTGCTCGATGTCACGTTCAACCTCCCTCAATCAACTAGGTTTGGATGGCCCCACTCTGTCTAGTCTAGAATTCCAGGGCAAGACATATCAGGATCGTGTTAGCCTACTCATGGGTGATGAGGGAAACGATAACGCTTCCGATAGATCTGATTCCGCAAATTCATTACAACAAAAGAATCACTCTGAAGGCCACATTTTAGAACTTCATGCACGCCTTGATGTGCTACAGGTTGAAAATGCACGTCTTATCTCTGACAAAGAGAGTGCCATTGCTCAGAATCAGGTCCATCTTGATCAACAACTGGAAGAAGGGCGCAGAAAGGCCGCTGAAGAAAGAGATGCCCTGATGAAGGAAAAGGAAGGCCTATCCAAGGCTCTTGAACTAAGTCTAATTGACCTCGCAGACCTCCGCAATAGTTGTGAGGTTAGTTCTCGCCGAATTGAGGATCTGGAAAACTGTCTGGTTCAACAGTCAACTGAATCTCAAAGGACTAGTGAAGCCCTTAAATGCGAGTTAGCAGACGTGAATTCCATGCGCCACAAACTTGAACAGGAAAATCGGGAACTCCAAGCTGCGAAAGCAGATTTGAAGATTCAAATTGATGAACTAGGATTTCAAATCGATGAATTAAGGCTCGCAGGACAGGTACGACCCTCTTGTCAAATTGAGTGCAGCAAACAGTTTTTTTATCCTGCATAGGAAACCATAGCTCTCTATGAGGAAAGGTTAAGTGTTGCTGATAGCCAGCGATATGATCTTGAGTCACGGATTACATGGCTCGAACAAGCTGCTACGGACAAAGAATCAGAATCAGATTTACAACCAGAGAATCACAGATCCGCTGCAGAAATTGACAATGAAGCCCTACGAGATCAAGTTCTTTATTTACAAAAGAAAATAACAGTGTTAGAGGACTTGATGGAGGAGTCCCGAGTTAACAGCGAGAAGGAAGAAGCTGCCCTCCGAGAGCGGATGAAGAAGTTGAAAGAAAAAGAGGACAATATGAGGTCAGAACTTAGTGAGGGTCGGATAGAGGCGGAGAGGATGGCGGAGGCAGAGGCAACCGCTAGAAATCGAGTAGAGGAGATTGAAGAAGCCCTACGTGAGAGTCAGATTGCTTTAGAGAATGCACGAGCAGAAATCGAGGCTTTGAGAGCAGATCTCGCAGTAAGTGCATCTTTTCCTAAGTTGTTCAATGCGCTGACTCGTCCAGAACACTGTTGAACTACAAGGTGACCAATCAGCCGCAGATAGCACACAGAATGATATTCACTCGGAGAATTCTAAAGTAAGTTGGTACAGAAACCTCTGAACCACATCTTAAGGTAGATTGCAGCTCTTGAGCCAAAACAATGCACTTGTCACTCGAATCGCCAAATTAGAAAACACACGCAGGGAGAAAGTCAATGGTGACGTCGTCGGGACCTCAATAGATCCACTGTCGAAATCAGACCTGGCCAATCCTCGAGAGGAAATCACTGGTCTGAAGTTTGTGATAAGTTCATCGCTCTTGTTCCGCATAACTAAAGGTTATCTAGACACATTGTTCAGGAACTTCAGAAGGAACATGCTGCAGCATCCCAGAAGATCAAACTTCTAGAATCCGAAAATGAAATACTCAAGTCAGAGACGAAACTACTCCAATCAGAAGCTGAACATCTTCATCAAGTTTGTGACTATCATTCTAGAGGAGGCAATGACACCGAAAGCACTTCTCAGGAGATTCGAATATTGGAAAACAATCTTGACAGCTCAGAAGCAGATTTAATAGCCTCTCCCAAAGATGCTGAAGTCTTACAGCAATCCCGTACTGATCGACAAGTCCAGAATGAGGTCAGCATTCGTGTTCATTTCTGGACAAATTCTGGAGTTAGCATTTATCCAACTTCTAGGCAGAGATCGACGGTCTACGGAAACGATTGATTGAGACAGAGACTAGGCACGCAAGAATAATTCATGATGTATGCTAGTCCACTTTGAAAGTCTGCGGACCTTTCTTACAACGATATAGCTCAACAAAGAAATTAGCGAGCTAGAGACCCTAGTCGAGTCAAAGGTGCGGCGATCATCATTTTTTGCAGTGAGCAGTCAACTAAATATATGCATAGATATACCATGAAGTAAGCTTGAATCAGCCTCGGTATAACTGCCACTCTTATCGTTGTTCACAGGATGAACTTGAACAAGAATTGGAACGGTTAAGAACGAAAGTTAACAAATCTAACAAAACAAATGGAGAACCCAACGCCCTATGCCATCAATCAAGCACAACGTCAATGAAAAGTTCTACGAACGACACCCAACCTACAAGTCTATGTGAGATCTGCGAGCATCCGGGACATGATATCTTCACTTGTGACCTTCTGAAAGAGGAAGCACCAGATTCCTTGATAACCTCCCGCTCCTCTAGAGAATTTTGTGATGACTGTGAATCCTGGGGCCATACTTCTGTCAATTGTCCACATTCTCAAGACGTCTTCTAGAGATTTAACGTTCGTTTGTCACTGTCTTCTTTGTGTTACTTGAGTAGATACCCTTTATACCCGAACCAAACTAACAGTTGATATGGTAGACATCCAGTACTATTGTGGCCTAATTTCTTCCAAACACAGAGGATGAGTTTAGTCAAACTCGTTGCTTCAATGAAATAATTCATATTACTACTACAATGACACCACCTAGTCTGCCCGAACCTCTTCAAGTATGTCCCAAAAGCTCAACGCTAGCATATTTCTAATATGTCCAACCATGTTCAGATCCTGGGCTGCTTAATACATCATAACTTGAAACTTGTGGGGAAGATAATCAATGTGATATTGCGATCTTTTCAGGAAAGCCCAGATCCACACCCCAGGATTTAACCAGAAAATCATTCACCACACAAGCTAAGGTACTGAGCATGATGATCTGGGAAGATGAAAGAGAGATAGTGTTCAGGAGAAGTAGAAGGGGTGGGGTTGTGGAAAGCAGTTTTTATTACAAACTTCTGGAAAAAAGAAGTGCCAACTACAATACACTAAAATAAGTTTAGAGCAGGTCCCTCAGATTGAACAACTCAAAAGACAGATCCTTCAATCTTCACACTCATGGCCCTAATCAATATTAACCTTATACCACTAGTCAACTATATGCTCTCCTCTTTGACAACAAGAATAACACTGCCAAACTGTCAAACAATCCAACCCAGCCTGATAGACACAGAACTGAGGAACAAAACACCTACACCAGAAGGCAAACATTGTCTGCCAACTAGAAATCAAAGAATAATTGATAAGAAGAAATACTGATCAGTAATTGATCAGATAAGTGTAGAAGTGTGAATCAATAAGAAAATAACAATTCGAATTATTCACAATATCCTCTATTGTGTCATATACATATCTGGACACTGGAATTAGTAATTATTTATTTCTTTTATTATTTAATTATTTCTCTTTTCTAAAATCTACATTACATTGTAGTCTCATTTTCACTTCTTGAACTCTTACCTCTATCACAATATGGTAGTGCCCAAGTTTAACATAGCAAATACAATGTCTGATAGCTCCCAAAACCCTTACATAAATCAACCCAACCTCAAAAGACCACCAGACACCGCTGTCAACATACAGCGTGGTTGAATGCCCCTCAGAAACAGTTATAATACACCCCATAGCCCATCCCCTTCACCTATGGATTCATTCCCTCCCTCTGAAGATGATTATGCTGAAAGAATAGCAACTGCAAATAACAGGATGGACATTGAAATGTCCAACTAGTCAACAGACAATGTGACTTACAATATGTTTCAACCTCTGCATGATCACAGTGAGGCGGCGCCTAATGCCTTGTGTCAAACCAATCCTTCTACTCTGCCTGTTCCTCCCTCAGCCATACCATATGAGGCTAACGTTCCAGCTGACCTAAACCTCTAGGATGGCCACTTTAGTCCAGTATCTTTATTTGGCATGAATGAGTTTCTATAGAGCGATGTTCAAAACATCTCATGTTCTCTGATTTATATGGCCCAATTCATTAAACAAAGGAATATAACAAACTGCAATGGCAATAAAATTCCTCAAATAGACTCATTTGGTGAAGCCATATTTACGTTTATCCATGAAGCTGGGTAAAATAAGCTCAACACGTCAGATAGGACCACCCTTGGATGTAAAATCAAGTTACAATTTGTGGAATTGGCCTTACCTAGTTTAAACCCTGGCAAAAAAAACCTGGTTGAAAAAATTCCTTTGTCCACCCCTATGCGCCTTTCCCATAAACAACTAGAAGAAGTTAGGAAACATCTGGAACAAAGGAAGAAAAACAAAAACACGGCTAAATCATATACTCAAGCCTTCTCTTCAGCCATTGACATTCTCAAGCTCAGGGATGTTTTCTCTGCTCTTCCTAACAAAAAAATTATTGAAATTCACAACGCTACTCTCAACAAGGCACCTCCTAAAGGTAAAAAGATGCAAGTCACCACTAAAGGTCTCTCTAAAAAACAGGCCATTGTCCCAATTCCTACTCAACATTCAGTCACAATTATGAACAATGCAGGATTTCATGTAGGCTCTATTAACAGTCACTTAAAAGGGCTTAAATCTACCCTCTAAGCAGAATTCATATGACCTTCAGCTGAAGGATTAACCATCATCACTAATAACCTACCTGCACTAAGCAACCTCTTAACAATGGAAAAATACATCAAATCTATTAAAGATATTGACCATAATGATGTCTCCGCCCCACAACTTTCCCAATCAAAGTTGTACCTAAAAATTACAGGCATTCTGTATATGTAGTTTAGTGGCCTTGCCCTAACTAGTAATGACATCACTAACTACTTAAAAAACAGCGATCTGTTCGAGGACATCACTTTAGCAGCCAAACTGCACATCATCAAAGCATCGCCCAAGTCAGATATGGCTATTATATAGATCAACATTTGGGATTCACAGAGCAGTCCAAAAGCCAAACTACTTATCAACCACTCTTTCAACTATGGTAGATTCATTGCTACTATTTGAGGCACCAATATGAATCTAGGAGTGCCTCAATGCCACAACTGCTGAAAATGGGGTCATGCAACCTTCTTGTGCAAAGCTCACAGTGCCAAGTGTCAAAAATATAGCGGTCCTCACAAGATCAAGCATTATAGAGACATGGCTTGGTGCTACAAGGCCAACTTCAAATTGAACCCCCTGCATCTCAAAACCAAACAAGGCAAACTATGCCCTCATACTTTCAAATGTGTAAATTACAAAGGCAATCACATGGCCAACAACAACAAATGCCCTTATTGGAAACATAGATTCAATTGAGAGTGGTATTCAAGAAAAGCTCAGGAGATCAGAAAAATCAGAGCCAACTCAATTCGCCTAGCCATAGGTGGCAGGAATACAATATGATTAAGCACAACTTATGAATATTCTCTCAGAACATAAGGAAAAACAAAACACTCACTGATATAATTCTAGAAACCTAAAAAAATATTTCGGACATCATTCTCATCCAAGAACTCCCTCAGTCCTTACTACGGCATATTCTTAGTCACACAAACTCTGAAGGCGAATCATACTATGGTACCCCTAATCATCCAGACTGGTCACTATTCATACAAAATAACGAAAGTATCAAAAACTACTCTGAGTTGCAACATACACCAACAAGCATCTTTCAAGAATGAGGTTCTCCCTTAGAAAGGACTTAATAAATCACCAAAACATTAACGTCATTGACTTTCACAATGGCCAAGATGTTAACTTTATCATCAACATATACTCAGATAGTAATCAAACAGCTCTCCAAGTTCTACACAATAATACAAGAAGTATTGGAAATACACTAGTCATGACAGGCGACTTCAACATTAGAGACAGCGACTGGGATCCCAATGTTCACTACCATTCTATTCACATAGAAGACCTTATGTCCATTGCTAACAGTTTAAACCTTGACCTAGCTATACCAATAAATCTGGGCCCTACTAGGTTTACAGATAATTAATATGACTCCAACTCTATCCTTGACCTCGTCTTTATGAATTCAAATAACATGGGCTTTAACAAACACACCCTCAATCCCGACATCCATCTATCCTCCGACTATGTTCCCTTTATCATAAACATAGACATAAAAGAGGAAAATATTGACATTACTTTTTAGGCAATAAAGAAGAATAGCAAAGAAGAAGAAGCCTTTATAAAAGATATTATAAAAAGTATAAGAAGCATCGACATATCAGATCTTAAAAGCCAGGAAGACATACAAAGGTGCTTCACCACTCTCACAATAGCCTTTAAGGTCACATGGTCTATACATTTTATGATTAAGCGCATCATTAAACACTTCAAGGAGTGGTGGAATGAACAATGCACTGAGTGTATTAACATATATCATGAGACAGGAGACCTTCATAGTTGGAAGGCCTTCAAATCAACTGTTTGGAATGCCAAAAGAACTTTTTTTGATCAAAAAATCCATGAAATTGTGTCATCTAACAAAAGACCTCATGAATTGGGTAAAAAAGAAAAATCTACCTGTCATAAAAGCAATATACCATGAGGGCCAACCTTGCAACAACCTCATGACACTATGGAATGCTCTTCACAGTTCATATAATTCAGCTGAGAACAGGCCTATCAGTACAAGGTTTCGAGAAGGAATTAACCAATGCAGCAATATAGAATGGCTGCCCTTTACAGGTTAAGAATTTATAGATGCTATAGCTAAGTGCTTGAATTCATCTGCCCCAGGTCCTGACCATATTACATGGAGGCATCTTAAATCACTTATTCATGACAGAATCTGCCTAAGTAAGATTATAAATACTGCTAATGCTTGCATCATAGTGGAATATTGGCCCAATTAGTTCAAGAAAGCTACGTTGGTCATCATCCCAAAACCCAACAAGATGGTATACAATACTCTCAAAGCCTTCAGACCTATTGTCCTACTCAATACCATAGACAAGCTCATTGAGAAAGTCATAAGCCATTGTCTTCAATTCCACCTATCAGCTAATGAATTCCTTAATCCTAGTCAATTAGGAGGTATTAAACAATGTTTAACTATCAATGCTGGAATGTACCTTACACATATCATCTGCACAGGCTGGGCTAAAGAATGTTATATGAATGTCATAGCATTTGATATAGCTCAATTCTTCCCTTCTTTTAATCACTCTTTTCTTTCCCTGTGCCTTGAGAAAGCTAGGCTAAATGCTAACATACTAAAGTTCTTTCAAAGCTATCATTCTAATAGATCCACTACATATGCATGGAACAACTTCATCTCTTAAAAGTTTACCACAAGCATAGGCGTTGGTCAAGGCTCAGCCCTATCTCTCCTTCTATCAGCTATATATCTTACCCCAATTATAAAAACATTCAAAAAAAGAATAAAAAATCTAAAAGAAAACATACCTACAGATATTTTATCCTTTGTCGACAATGGTCTTTTAATTTCTTAGGAGAAGAGTTATAAATTGTCCTTTGCCTTTCTCTTAAGTAGTTACAACATGATATTCAGAATCTTATCAGATGCAGGCCTTATTATGGAACACAGCAAATCTGAAGTATTCCATTTTACTTGAGCCCGCAATCCTCCTAATCCACCCATCAACCTTATGCCGGTTGGGGGGCCTGTACTTCATCCAAAATCCATCTGGAGATATTTAGGGTTCTTCTTTGACTGCAAACTCAACTTCTATCATCATGTTCACTTCTATGCAACCAAATGTCTTTCAACACTAAACGCTATGAAAATGCTAGGCAATTCATCAAGAGGTCTCCTACCATCTCAGAAGCATCTTTTATACAGAACATACATTATACCAATTGCCTTATATGGTTTTCAGTTATAGTTCTTCAAAGGCGCACTAACAGTAAAGAATATCATGGAGTTAAAGAAAATGCAATGAAGAGCAACTTTGTGGATCACTGGTGCCTTCCACATGTCTCTATCAGAAGGTGTCAAAGCTATAGCCAGTCTTGTCCCCATAAACCTTCACCTCAAAAAACTCAATGGATGTTACCACCTCAGATATGCAACCATCCCTCCATCATATGCCATCAACTCCCTCCTTGAAAATCACCAAAGCAGGAATTTTTTTTTTTTTAAATCAACAATTTATTACACAGAGCACACAGGCAGGCCATGATAGATACACTATATCTACATAAATAAGCTAGCAACAAAATGAACAAATGAGAAAAATAAAAAAAAAGAGAGAAATAAAGAGGAAATAGAAGGAAAGGTGACCAAATACATTTGGATAACATCTATGTATCTTTATGGATACCAAAACCATCTTTTAGCTATTATCAAAACAAAACAACGTTGGATTGTCAATGATAAACTCAACAAAGCTTGATAAGCATATATCTCTTGGATGTGACGATGCTTTGTATTGCTTGCATTGCATAAAAATGTGTTCTCTTGTTTCAATGTCTGCTTCACTACAAGGACATTGGATTAGTGTGTTGGGGAAGAATCTCTGCTGATATTCTTCTATAGGTGCATGCCCAAGCATCATACGAGTGAATCTCATGCATACAGAGTTTGAAACTCCTATATGTGGTAGCCATAATCCTCCCTTAGTATACGTCAGTTTGATGACTCTGTCATTATCATCTTCAAATTTGAGAAAAAGTTGTCCTTTCTTTTTACTATCTTTGAACAATTTCTGCCAAGATTCAAGTATGAGATTGTATTCTTTCTTTTTGCTAAGTAAGAACAAGTTTTTTTCAGAGAGGATAGATGGAATGTGAGATGATTTGGTCTCTTCATCAACAAGAGTATGTCTAGGCCACTCTAGCTTGTTAGAACAATACCAGAAGTGTATTGAATTACGACTGTCTTTTCTAAGAAACCTTTGTATTTTTTCAGCAATAGGGATGATGGATTTCTAGAGATATTGATTATCCAAAGAGATGATTTTTTTCCCTACTTTGAGTGAGTTTGTGATGACGAGAATTTGGTGTATCTCTAAGCTTTCCATTGCGGATATGAGGCTGATATGTATAGTCATTAATTCAGCTTTTAATGGAGAAACATTATTTGTGTGCACTTTGAGACAAGCAGTGACTTTATTGTCCTTCCATATGTATATAACAGCTGTGGCTGATCCTAATGCTTTGACACTTCCATCTAAAATGACAGCGGTATCTTTAAATGATTTTTGCGTTTTTTCAAAGGCCAGATTGAATTTTGATGAATAGGCAAACAGACCTTCATCATTGGATAAATCAGGAGAATGAAAAACTATTTTATTAGAGAAATGATCTACTAATTGCAAACCTAGATAAAAAATAGTGTGAAATGGATCAAATTTATCTTTGATTTCATTGAGTCTTTTGCTGACGTCTTTGATAGGGCTTCAACATTTGTTTGTTGGTAAGATTTGATAATGCAAACTTGTATTGACTCTGATTCCTGTTTTGGTGTTTGTCAAGGAGAGAGTTGATGGCATGTGATGGAGAGATGGTTGCATATCTGAGATAATGGCATCTGTTGAGCTTTTTAAGGTGAAGGTTTATAGGTATGAGACCAGCTATAGCTTCAATGCCTTCTGAGAGAGATGTACAAAAGGCCCCAGTGATCTATAAGGCTACTCTACATTGTATTTTCTTTAATTCCATAACGTTTTTTTACTGTTGGAGCACCCTTGAAAAACCATAGTTGGAACCTATATAAGGCTATCAGTACAATGCACATTCTGTATAGAAGGTGTTTTTGCATAGGAAGAAGACCTCTTGATGAATTGCCAAGCATCTTCATGGCATTAAGTGTTGAAAGACACTTAGTTGTATAATAATGTACGTGATGGTGAAAATTGAGTTTTCAGTCAAAAAAGAAACCCAAGTACCTCCAGATAGATTTTGGATGAAGTATGGGTCCACCAACCAATGTGAGATTGATGGGAGGATTAAGAAGATTACAAGCTTGAATGAAGTAAAACACTTCTGATTTGTTGTGTTCCATGACGAGGCCCGCATCTGAAAAGATTTTAGATATCATATTGTAACTACTGAGAAGGAATGTAGAAGACAATTCATAGCTCTTCTCCTAAGAAATTAGAAGACCATTGTCTACAAAAGAAAGAATGTCTATATGAATTTTTTCTTTTAGATTTTTTATTCTTTTTTTGAATGTTTTTATGATTGGAGCAAGATAAATAGCAGATAGAATGGGAGAAAGAGCAGATCCTTGACCAACTTCTACACTTGTAGCAAACTTCTGGGATGTAAAATTGTTCCATGTATATGTGGTGGACCTGTTGGAATAGTAATCTCTAAAAAACTTTAGAACATTAGTGTTTAGACTAGCTTTAGTGAGACATAAAGAAAGAAACTCATGATTGAGCAATGGAAAGAATTGCGCTATATTGAATGCTATGATACTTGTATAACACTCTTTGGCCCAGCCTGTGCATATAAGGTGCATAAGGTACATTCCAGCATCAATAGTTGACTGTTGTCTAATGCCTTTCAGTTGGTTAGGATCAAGAAATCCATTGGCAGATAGGTGGAATTGAAGCCTATAGCTGATAACTTTCTCTATGAGCTTGCCCAAGATGTTGAGTAAAACAATTGGTCTGAAGGCTTTAGGTGTGTTATACAATGCTTTGTTGGGTTTTGGAATGACAACCAATGTTAACTTCTTGAATTGATCAGGCCAATAACCTACTATGATATATACATTAGTGATATTTATGATTTTACTTAGGCATGTTTTGTCTGAAATTAACAGCTTGAGATGTCTCCATGTGACATGGTCAGGACCCAGAGAAGATGCATTCGAGCACTTATCTATGACATCCAGAAATTCTTGATCTGTGAAAGGTGGCCGTTCTATGTTGTCACATTGGTTGATACTATCTAAAAACCTTGTATTAATTGCTCTATTCTTAGCTGAGTTATATGAACTGTGAAGGGCATTCCATAATACTTCAAAATTATTGCATGGTTGGCCTTTATGATAGATTGCTTCAATGGCTAGTAGACTCTTCTTTCTTACCCAATTCATTAAGTTCTATGGTCTTTTGTTGAACGTTGCAATTTCTTGGATTTTCTGGTCAAAGAATGTTCTTTTGGCATTTTGAATGGCTGACTTGAAGGCTTTTCAACTATTGATGTCACCTATCTCATGATACTTGTTAATACACACAGTGCATTGTTCATTTCACCACTCCTTAGAGTGTTTAGTAATTCTTTTGGTTGTAGAGTGTATGGACTACGCATCTTTAAATGTTACCAAAAGAGCAATGGTGCACCTTTGTATGTCAGCCTGATTTTTTAGATCAGATGTGTTGATATTTCTTATGCCTTTTATGATATCTCTAATAAATGCTTCCTCTTCTTCACTATCCTTCCTTATAGCCTGGAATGAGAAGTCAATATTTTCTTCTTTTATGCCTACTTCTATGATTAAGAGAATGTAATCTGAGAGAAGTCACATGTCTGGGTTGAGGGTATGTTTATTGAAGCCTGGGTTATTTGGGTTCATAAACATGAGGTCAAGAACAGAATTGGAGTCTCATTGATTGTCTGCAAATCTAGTGGGACCAGAGTTTATAGGTATGGCAAGTTCTAGATTTAAGCTGTCAGCGATGGTCATAAGATCTTTCGTATGAATAGAATGGTATTGAATATTCAGATCCCAATTGCTATCTCTAATATTGAAGTCACCTGTTATGACTACTGTATTTCCAATGTTATTTGTATTATTTCATAATATTTGGAGGGCTGTTTGATTGCTATCAGAGTATACATTGATGATGAAATTGATGTCTTGTCCATTGTGAAAATCAATGACATTGATATCACAATGATTAATAAGGTCTTTTTTAAGAGAAAACCTCATTTTTGAGAGTTGTTTATTAATATATGTTGCAACTCTGGGGTAGTTTTCCGTGTTTCCACTGTTTTGTACAAATAACAACCAGTCTAGATGATTCAGAGTGCCATAATATGGATTGCCTTCAGAATTAGTATGGCTAGGTACATGCCTGAGTAGAGACCAAGGTGGTTCTTGAATAAAGATGATATCTAAGATATTTTTTTGAGTTTCTAAAATTATGTCTGTAAGTGTTTTATTTTTTCTAACATTTTGAGAAAATATTTTTAGATTGTGCTTAATTATTTTTCCTTCTATCTATAGCTAGGTGAATTAAGTTGGCCCTAATTTCTCTGGCCTCTTGTGCTTTCTTTGAGTACCACTCATGATTGAATCTATGCTTTCAATATGGGCATCTATTATCATCAGCTAAATGATCATCTTTGCAATTTACGCATTTGAATGTGTGAGGACACGGTTCCCCTTGTTTAGTTTCTAGTCAGAGGGGATCCAATTTGAAGTTAGCCTTGCAGCACCAAGCCATGTCTCTGTGATTTTTGATTTTATGAGGGCCACCGCATTTTTGACATTTGGACCCATGAGCTTTGTACGTAAAGGTGGTATGTCCCTATTTCCAACAGTTATGATATTGAGGTACTCCTGGATTCATGTTCGTTCCTCTGATAGTGGCAATACATCTGCCATAGTTGAAGGAGTAGTTGATTAGTAATTTTGCTTTTGAACCACTTTGTATGTCCCATATGTCTATCCAGACAATGGCTATGTCTGACTTTGATGAGGCTTTGATAACTCATGGGTGAGCTACCAATGTGATGTTTTTGAAGAGATTACTATTTTTTAAATAGTTAGTTATATCTTCACTAGTTAGTGCAAGACCATTTGGCTGTATATAAGAAAGACCAGTAATTTTTAGATATGATTTAGACTAGGGAAGTCTAGGAGCCAGAACATCCTTTTGATTGATGCCTTCGATGGATTTAATATACCTCTCTATTGTTGAAAGATCGCTTGCCACAGGAATGTTATTAGTGGTGATAATCATACCTTAAGTTGAGGGTTGCATGAATTCCATCCGAAGAGTAGATTTGATCCCCTTTAACTGGCTATTGATGGAGCTAATATGAAAGCCTGTGTTACCCATAATAATATTGGCTTGTTGCAAGAGGATTGGAATGATGGCCTGTTTTCTGGAGGGACCTTTGGTGGTGACCTAAACCTTTCTTTTAATTGGAGAAACCTTGTTGATAGTGGCCTGGTATATCTTGATTATTTTCCTGTTGGTGAGAGCAGAAAAAGTATTGTGGAGTTTGAGAATATCAACAGCCGGAGATAAGACTTGAGCATATGATTTTTTAGTGATTTTTTTCCTTTGCTCCAAGTGATTCCTGATTTTGTTGACCTATCTGCAAGGCAAATGCTTTGGGATAGGTGAGGGAATATTTTCAACCAGTTTTTTTTTTGTTCCTGAGAGAAGTAGGGCTGATTGAGTACTGATTTTGTAGCTGATTTTGTTTTGTCTGTTATGTTGAGCTTGTCCCAACCAGCTTTGTGTATGGCCAATATGAAGGTGAAAGCTGCTTCCCCAAATGTGTCTAATTGAGGGATTTTGTTTCTGTCCTGATTGGTAATACACCTTTGTTTAATGAGTTCAGCAATATGTATTAAGGAGCAAGAGATGTTGCGAGTATTGTTTTGTAGGAACTTGTTAGTGCCAAATAGAGATACTGGGCCAAAATGACCATCCCAAAGGTTTGGATCAGCCAGATCATTAGCCTTGTATGAAATAGCTGATGGTGGAACAGGCATGGTAGAAGGGTCACTTTGACATGAGGTATTAGGCACTGCATCATTGTCATTTGTAAGGGCTGTAGGCTGAGTAAACTGGGCTGTGGGCTGGGTAGATGTTTCAATGTCCATTCTGTTGTTTGACATTGCTACTCTTTCAGCATAGTCAATTTCAGATAGGGGGAATGAATCCATAAGTGAGTATGACAGACTACAAGGTGAGTTAAAACTATTTTTTTAGAATGTACAGCCTTGCTGTATGTTAACAGCTGTGTCTGGTAGTCTTTTAGGGTTAGGTTGATTCAAGTACGGGTTCTGGGAGTCTTCAAACATTGTATTCGCACAGCTAAACTCAGGCGCTACCATAACTTGATGGTGGTATAAGTTTAAGAAACAATGCCAAAGCAGAAATCAAAGTCCTTACAAATATTTGCTAGCAAATCTCACCAGCAAACAGAAGTTAAAACTGAAAAGTCCTATCAAAGACATCAGTAAAAGACTTACAGAAATCAAAGATGAGTTTGACCCTTTTTATTCTATTTTTCATCCTGGTTTGCAATTAGTCAATCATTTCTCTGATAGAATAATCTTTTATTCTCCCAAGTCATCCAATGATGAGAGTTTATTTGTTTATTCATCAAAACTTGATGTAGCATTCAACGAAACGCAAAAAGCACCTGTGGATATTACTGTCATCACAGATAGAAGTGTCAAAATAATAGGTTCAACCACAGCTATCACCCACATCTGGAAGGACAACAAAGTTACTAATTGACTCAAAGCACATGCAACCAATATTACTCCGTTGGAAGCTAAACTAATAGCTATATGCATAGGCCTCATGTTAGCACTTGAAAACTCAAATACACACCAAATCATTGTCATCACAGACACATTTGAAGTGGGAAAAAAAATCATCAGTTTAGGTGATCAGTATCTCCAGAAATCCATTATTCCCATTGTAGAAAAAATACAAACGTTCCTTAAAAAAAATGGTCAAAACTCAATACACTTCTGGTATTATCCTAGCAAACTAAAGTGACCAAAACATATCCTAGTTGATGAAGAAACCAAGTCATCTCATAATTCTCCCATTCTTCTAGAAAAAAATTCATTCTTGCTCAGCAAAAAGGAGAAATGCAATCTCCTACTTGAATCATGGCAAAAGTCATTTAAGGATAGTAAAAAGAAAGGTCAACTATTTCTCAAGTTTGAAAATAACAACAAATGAGTCATCAAACCAACATACACTAAAGAAGGATTATGGTTACTGCATATAGGTTTATTCAACTCTATATATGCAAAATTCACTTGCATGATGCTTAAACATATACCTATAGAAGAATATTGGCAGAGATTTTTCCCCAACACAGCAATCCATTGCCTGTATAGTGAAGCTGACATTGAAATAAGAGAGCATATTTTTATAAAGCAATACTACGCCCAAGGGATATATATATATCAAGTTTCATGGAATTCATCATCAGCAATCTAATATCTTTTCACTTCAACAACAGCTAGTGATTAACTCTGGTATTTATAGAGATACATTCATATTACTCAAATGTGTTTTGTCTTTCTTTTCCTTCTTTTTCTTCCTCTCTTTCTTTTTCTATGATTGTACATTTTGTTAGTAGCATATCTAAGTAGATATAATGTGTTTATCATAGCCTGCCTACGTACTCCGTGTAATAAATTGATAATTTAAGAAATAAATAAATTACTTTGTATACAATTCTTATCTCAGACTTGTATATATATAAGAAATCTATAGTATATTTCTTTAGCTTATAGATTAAAGTCATTATGTCCTTAAACTCTCTATTCTTAAAGTTACTTCATTCTTAAATCCTTTTCTACTATATACCTCTTTTCTACTCTATATTACAATACTTTGATTTCTATCTAAATCTAGTAGTTTAGAGATTAGTTACAACCTTGTATCTCTTTCTAACCACATAGTTAGTGGCTCCAGTTAGAGATTTCAAGAAGATTATATGAAAGAAAAATAAGTGTAATATATCTGTTGTTTTAAGAGACTAATAGTTACAATAGTCAGTTTAAGCCTTAGTCAATTGATGACTTTGTTCATTCACTAAGAGATCTTAGGCTCTTAAAGAGATATAGTGTAAGGATTAAGAACTTAAGTTGAGTTACTCAAGAGTCAATCCTACTCTAAATCAAAGTTTGACAAAGCTTATTAGAGTCTTTGCTAGTTTGGTTTATACTACTTATATACAATTGTTTGTTTGTGCTTGTTTACAAACCCAAAATTAAATCAAATCAAAATAAATAATGACTTAGGGAAAATAGTAATTTATAACAGATTATAATAATGATATGGAATGATCTAGAATTAGAAACCTACAATATATAGAATAATCAGAAACTAGACACTGAAGGAATTGTTATCTCATCCTAGCTAGTAAGAAAACAATAGGAAATACTTTCTAGAACAAGTGAATAACTAGATAAGCTATGTTAGTCAAAAAAAAAAGTCAGGACTCTTAAAGTCATACTATGAAAGATGAACTTAGAAAGAAAACTGACTTCAGAACCAGAAGAGAAAGATATGAAGACCTTTCTAAAATAAATAACCATAGAATATATATAGACAAAAAAAAACCTGTATTTAAAAAGAAGCTAGGTTTTAGATATACTGATAAAGAAACCACTTTTTAAGAAATAGATTCAATTTTAAGATAGTAGAGTTTTGGAAGTAAATAAACAAAATCTAGATAAAAAGGGATCCTCATCAATAAAAGTAGAAAATAGAAGCCAAGGTAGACTCAAAACATCAGCTACTAACTAACAGTATGAATTCTCTTTTTGAAAAACACCTATGTAAGTACCAATAGTTAAGATTCTACTACTTCTAGCCAAATACCTTGGACCAATACCATAAAAAGGTCTAATACCTAAAAATAAGGCTTCTATAGAAGAGAAAGTTAAGACAAAAGAAATACTAGATCAAATACTAGAGAAAAAAATAAAAGTAACTTTTAAAAAATTATGGACTGTTATATCAAAGTTGTACACAACTCTCAAAAAAAATTTAATAAGCAAGCATTCTATCACAAAAAATCACTTACTAGTTTGTGATAAATAAGATATTTTTTGAAAAGCTCAAAAATACAAAGTAGATAAACAACAAAAAACATTGTTAAGTCTAAGATCTAATCCTCAGATTAGAGAGCCTTATATACATAAATAAAATAGTCTATGGACCTGGATAAAGCATCACATGTCTACTGCCTATCATTCTATACATAGCAGTCCTTTTGTGACCAGAATAGAGATAACCTAACCAAATAGAGGTAGTTCTTTGTTCTATTCAAGAACTGATAAGCATTTATGAATAATAGATCAGTATTATATCAAACATTGAGGTCTTTGTATCTCTATAGGATCTTATTGTCTTGGGGTCTATTTATAATTGTTAGAAGTATATTGAAGAGAACTTCTATGTACATATGAAAACAAATGTCTGCATTTAGCAGTTTCTAAGATATCAGTAGATCAGTGTCCAGTACTAATTACTTAATATTTCAATGAGTATTAATTGCTTTAGTATATTTTGGACATTATTTAAAAGGTCTTTTTAAAAGCTTTTAGACATATTTAAGAACATTAAAATCATGTTACTCTAGAAATAAACAAAACATGGTCCTAGCAAAATCTAGTATTGGTAAACAGATTAAAAAGTCCTAAAATGTAACAGAAAAGTATTAAAATTAAGAATAACAAGATTATAGAAATATAGGTTGTAATTAATTCAGTGTTATAGTTCCTAGGAAAACTAAGTTCAAATAAACACAAAAATCAGATTTTTATTATAAAAAAAAAAGAATAGAACAAATGGCTCCAAACATAATCTATCTTAGAATAATACCAGCTATTGTTTATGAAGTTAGAAAAGAAAAAGTATTGTTAGATAATAGGTCTTAAATTATATTAATAACTAAAAAGGTTACAACTACAAATAAAGTGACTTAAAACTTCAATTTGAACATTTAAATGCAGAATGTAAATAGATTACTTTTTAGAATTTATGAACTTACTAAGAATATACCATTGACACTAAGAGATATAATAATACTGTTACAAGTATATATTACAGAAAAAGTACTTTATACAGTATTATTAGAGTATTCAAAAGTAATTAAATAGTATATATTATTTGTCTAAATACTAGAATAATATATCATAAAGTAGTATTGAAGATAACTAATAAATAAAAAATAAATCAAAATAAAATAATTACTCTGAGATCTGAATGATATCTAAAACTTGCTTATAAGTATGCTATTAAAAAAAAGAAAAAAAAAAATGCAAAATCCAAAGTATTAACAAGTAAAGTTTGGAGATTGTTTCATTAATGATAAAAAAAACAACCTTAGCTTCAACTTGTGTGTTGTACTCCAATCTTCTATAATAGACATAAGTAATATTAATTTACAAACTAGAAAACTACACTGTAACTATTTAGTATATATATCAAGTCTGAAAAAAAAAGATATACATGAAACATGAACTACAATATAATTACAAAAAATTAGGAAACTAGGAGATCTATAAAAAGAATAATAATAATAATTAATTAATTAAATTAAAAGAATTAAAAAGAAAATAAATATGAAATATATATATATAATATTATATCAACTTATAAGAAGGAAGTATTACTTAGAAAAATAGATACTCTATCAAATTTTTAGTAGACTTTGAAAAGTTTGAAATGCTTCATAAAAGAGAGATTCCATATATAATAGATCTAAATTGTAATAGAAATTTTTTTATCAATAAAATATTGTTTTTAAATAGAAACAAATTAAAACTTCTATATCTGAAAAAGAGTACAGAAATTATAAAATAAGAAGAAACTTTACTTTTAAACTAGTTTATATAAGAAATATAGATGTTTGAAGTTTGTAGATAATAAATAACAGCAGTAAAAACAAAGTTAAATAGTCTAAATAGCGTAAATAACTTAGAATACTTTTAAAAAGATTTTAGATTACTAGGGACATATTAGAAGATCTACAAGAGAAGATGTCTAAACTCCTAAAATGACTACCAATATTTCAAAGTAAAAAGTATTATAACCCAGATCAAAAAAGAAAACTAGACATAGCATATTTAAAAGAATTTTTGTGACCAGAAGAGAAAAAGTTGATATACTAGTTTATTATAGAACAGAATGAGATCTTTACTTGAAACAATACAGAGAAAGGAAAATTCAAAGAAGAGTTTTTTTTACCAGTAGAGATACCAATGTTATCTATATTCTGTGAGTAAAGAAGCTATTTAGAATTTCTCTTGCTATTTATAAAGAAATGTACAAGATAATAATAAAAAAAGATAAATACTGATGTATACAAACTATCAAACTCATTATACTGATCTAGATGATTCTATATTATCAAGAAAAATAGAAAGAACTTTCAGCTTGTTTATAGTTTAAAATCACTAAACAGAATGACCATAGTTTATTCAAGGTTGTCTCCAATGACTAAGAAACTAGCTATGCACTTTGTAGGAAGAGCCTACAATAGTATAGAGACTATTAAACAAAATCCAAGAATACAGAGATTTGTATTTGAGTATTTAAAAATTGTCAACACTCCTATAAAGATAAATAACCTACTAGGAATACAATTAGAAAGATATTACACTAGAGACCTTGTAAAGATGTTATAGATATAAAGTTCAATTCACTGCTGATGAATCCTTGTTAACAAAGATATTTTCAGTCCAAAAAAGAACTATGTAGACTGAGATAAGCTCTAAAACAGAAAATCTATTTATTCAGAGGATATAAAAATTTTATTGTAGAAATAGACATAAAGTATTTTTTGGAAATGTTAGATAACCCTATAAAGATGCCAAAGAAAAAATAAAAGAAATTTATGTGGCCTAAAGAATCACTTAAAATAAAACTTAGCAAATATAACTATAAACAAATAGATAGACTATATATAAACCAACTTCTTCTTTGAGATTATATATAAAAAGAAGAAGATATTTGAACTGGATAGGCTATCTAAAAAAAGTAATATTCAGGAGATCCACTTCTAGAAGATTTTGAAAGTAGAACAGATGATAGGACAAAAGAGATCACTCTGAGGAAAGAAGATCCCTAAGAGCCAGATCTATTAGAATTAGATGAATTCTATAGGAAAATAAACTTTAAAGAGGGTTTTTACCAAGAAATAGTGTAAAAAATAGTCTATTGAGTTTGGAAAGGTAGTTGATTAATGACTGCTATCAATCTGAAGTAACAGACCAGATAGAAACCTTTGCAGAAATAACAGAAAAGGTTCAAGAAAGAAATTTAAATACAAAAAGAAATAAATAGAAAAAGTGAGAATACTAAGCAGCTAAAAGCAAAGTTGGTAAAGATTTGAGATCTACTGGCCAATAGAGGTATGAGTATATTCAAGACTTTATCAGTAAAAGAGGCTAGTTTAGTTTGTAGTGCTTTACACTACTACTCAATAAATGCCTTCAAATCTGCTTGTGCTTTCTTTTGAACAAGTCTTCATTCAAAAGTAACTCTTTTTTTCACCACTTTATAAAAAGATACTGCTATGGTCATAAAATTAGGAATATGGTTCCTACATTGTACTGCCATTTCTAAAAATGCTTTAATGTCAGTAGTGTTTTCACAAGCTCTTCAACATAGTATCTTTTTAATGCTATCATAAGTGGGCCTTTTGTCTTTGTATGAGCAGTCAAAGTCTACTATTATAATGTGATCTGAACATATAGTGGTCTTAGGACCTGAAAACATCACTCCTACATATTTCATCTATTATAGTATTTTATTAATATTTTCTATATGTTCAAATACAAACTTTCTGATTTCTGAGTTTCTTGTGAGTACCTTTACTATGTTATTTAGTCTTTTATATCTTGTAAGTAGGCCTTTTATAGATACATTATCTATATACAATATTGTATATTGTGGAATCTTCTCTTGAAGAATATAAGTAATATTGTTATAAAATATTAGTATAGAATTTGTCCATTTCATAGGCAATGTTACTAATTTAAGTGTTCTAAATAATGTCTGAAATGTTGTAAGGTCTTGTGAGCTCTCTATGAGTACTCATTCATTGTATCTAATATATAGATCTAATATTTCATTATAAGCTCATCTTACAAAATATATTGCTAACTCTTCTGTAGCTGGTGACAGTTCTGAGTGAGCTATTGTTACTTTATTAAGTAGTTTAAGACTGTATACTACATGTAAACTTTCACTGTTTTTCTTTATTACACAGAACCACTTCAAACAGTAAAAACTATTTAATAGTTTATATACTCCTACATCAATTTTTCTCTTTATCATCCTGCAAACCTTGTCATAGATTGCTGGTGGTATTCTGAATAGTCTTTTTACCCACAGTTTATGTATAATAGTTAAAATTTCTATTAATGAAAAGAACTTTTCCTTGAAGTTCTTTTACTCCATATTATCCTAAGCAAAGCCTGGTTTTATTTGGTAATCATTCAATGCATGAGCTTATATTTCTCTAGCCACAAAAAATCTCCTTTGTATACTGTATCTAACTTTTCTTTTTTTTCTATTAAGTACTGTTCTTTCAGCTCAAACTCAGATGGTTTTTCTAGCAATCTCAGTATTCCCTCTAGCAGATTTCCTATTATATTTTTGATGATCCTAAATTTTTCTAGTAATGTCCCTAATACTGGCTTTACTTCTAAAGTCACTGGTTTATATTTTTTGACAAAGCAAACCATATCTAGCTTGTTTTCTATCTGTACATTTTTATTATCTTCCTCTATTACTGCTACTGTTTTTCTAATAGGATCAGCTCTCTTTAATTCTAACAACAACTAGTTGAAAGCAGATTTACAAGCACCACTTTCCTTCTATTGACTCTTTTATAAGTATGATATCTTGATCTTGTCTACTGTCAATCCTTCTATTTTTAAGGGTAAAGCCTTCCAAACAAAGGGTTTTTCTTTTCAATCCATTTTTATGATACAGAGAACCTCTCCTTTGAATAGTTCCTTAGATTCCTCAAAGTCTATCAAAAATTTACTAGCAAAGCTGGCATTCTAGGTAGCAATTTTCTTTTATATCCTATGTTTGGACAGGTAATATTTAACATCTGATCTCCTTCTTTGTCATTTATTACTATATTTTCTGTAATAGTATCAAAAGATTATCCTAGTAAAATCCTGTAGAATACTGTTTTCATAATATGAGCTTGCAATAATATAGTTACTTTTCCAAACATAAATGGTATATTCTTAGCAAGTCCACACATTCATGAGAGGTTTTCATTAGCACACTGCATCTGTATATTAAGAGTAAAATTTTAGATGACTTTATTTGCTGTTGTTACTTCTCAGGTCATTGATACTATCTGTGAGCTACTATCTAATAGCATCTCTTTTGCACTTCCATTCATGAATATAGGAACTATGAGTAGATGAGATATTTCCAGTACCTTTTCCTTTCACAAGCTCTCCTTAGTCAAAAATACCTGGTATTTTCTATCTACTGAAGACAAAGAATCTAGAAACTGTATTACTAGGTCCTTTATAGTCTACAGTTCTATCTTTTTGCCTTTTTCCATCTCCATTTCTATCTGTGAATACCTCTAAGCTATTCATTTCAACAAGATTCATTACTTTTTTCTACTTGGCTCTGTTTTTTGTAGTCTTTTTCAAATCTTGACTTGTTTTTTTACTTGTCAAAATGGCCTTTATGACCACTCACAATTTAAGTGCAATTACCCATAATTTCTTAGAAGTAACTTTGATCTCTTCTTCTAGCATCTTTTCTAATATATCTTCTGCTCTCACACTTTCCTCAATAGGTGCTCTACTTTTTACTACTGATTCCTTTTTCTGAAACTGTGTAAAAAATTTGGCTGGTAATAGCAGTACTTCTACTATGGGTTTCTAAGTTGGCACCTCTCTATAAAAAAACTCATTCTTCACAAGTGGTAGTGTTGTTAATCTTTCTGCCATTCTATTATTCTATCAGATGTTAGCATTTCTAGCATTTTCCTGGTTCTCTCTTGGATCCTCTAAAACCTGTAGCTTTCAAAAACAAGCTAATTTCTCAAAAGGTGGTGTTACACCACCAGTAAATTTACTACAGAACTATGATATAGGACAAGCTCTTACAATGCTGCAGCTAACCGCTCTGTTCAGTTGTCTGCTCTAGATGATATCCCCCCTCTGGCCACTCGGTCATGGGTTCCCTTCTCCCTGCTAGAGTTGCATGAGGCCCTTAAGGCCTGTTCTAACATCTCTGCTCCAGGTCCTG
>Ga0153967_100137_pt1 | contig 48891 bp, 57 predicted proteins | sample TSFL051MetaG_FD_104688 | JGI IMG/M metagenome (GOLD analysis project Ga0153967, IMG submission 104688) | Attine ant fungus gardens microbial communities from Florida, USA - TSFL051 MetaG | ecosystem: Host-associated > Fungi > Mycelium > Unclassified | place: USA: Florida, Paynes | collected...
GATGATAGACTACAAGCCAAGCAACAGTCAGAAGAGGAGGCTGACAGAAAAGAAAAAAAAAAGGACGCAGACGAGGAGATGGAAGAGTATTCATGAAAACGAAAACCAAGCATAGAGAGGGAGGAGAGAAGAAAGAATGGTGTGTTTTCTCCTTTTTTTAAGGGTGAACAAAAAAAAAAAAAAAAAAATTTAACTTTTTTTTTTTTGGGGGGTGAATGAATATCTTTGTCCCCCCCCCCCCTGATTTTTTTCATCCTTCATTTGTTTTTGAATCGATCTTTCTTGTCTCTTGGCTCTGGAGGCATGGTGCTCGGTTTCAAGAATACACTTCCAACTCCTCGTCTGCATCCTTTTTTTTTTCTTTTCTGTCAGCCTCCTCTTCTGACTGTTGCTTGGCTTGTAGTCTATCATCTGCACCCCCCTGTTCTATGTCTTGTCTTTTTAGGGGGTTGGGATCACATTTATCTAATTCTACTGTTCAGAGCCAACCCTCTCATTTCGAAGTTTAGCACTCTTTTTGTTTTATCATTTCTTTCCCTCTACTTACCCACACGTTAACGACATTCCTGTTGCCTGTCCTCTATTGAGGAGATAGATCAGTAGTTTTCTAGTCACTACAGACATTATCTATGTGTTTTGTCGATTGTGAGATCATTTGTAAGCTGATCATCATTCTGCAAAGTCTCTCTCTCTCTTTCTCTCACTTTGCCATTTCATTTTGTCAGGTTGGTAAGTCAACAAAGAAGACGATTCTCTGAATATTGGTTCAATCTATGACTATACAGCTGGTTCAGATGGACATATTGTGTTGTCCCTTTTTTGAATCCTGATTAGCCGATTCTTGCTACGCCACATCCTCATTCCCTTGAGATTCAGACTCAACCATGTATACTTGTTCTCCAGAGTTTCTTTACGATGGATTCAGTGCCAAAAAAAGGCGTCTTGACTCTGACTCTCTTCCGGTTCTCTGGTTTACTTTGGCGCACGAGTTCATCTGCAAGATGGGTAAGCATTTATCATGACTCTTCAACCCAACACTTGTGGGCCTCCTGGAGGTGTATGTCGTCTTGGATAGATTGCGTTCTTTTGGCAGGAACGATTGATCATGGTTTCAATCAATAAAAGTGATTTGGATAGAATAGGATCATTGGTCGCAAGAGAGGCGTTTCCTTGTAAGACGGGGCCGGATTTTGGTGAAGAAGTTGATGGATCTGTTGTGGAGGTATTTTGAGGTTTCTGAAAAGGTGGATGGTATTGCGCTCGGCGAGTGTCTTCGCTATAGGAAAAAAAAACTGTATTTTATTTCAGGCCATAGGTCTTGTTAAAGGCGAAGGCGTTATAAAAGAAACAGCTCTCGGCACGGTGACAAAAATGGTATATTATATTTTCCAAGGATTGCCTCTCTTGTACCTATCCCCCCTGTCTGCACACCTTTTCGTTTCTGCGGGACTAGCAGCACGATACCAGGTTTGGTGGACAGGATACGAGGAGTTTCAGTTGCGGAGAGTGGACGTAATGTACTGGACGTTGTTTCGCGTCAGAGAAGCCGCTCTATTATGCCAAAGAAAAAAGGTATGCTGTGGCTTGATTTTGATGAAGGCAATGTCGACAGTGAAGGCAAATTCTCGTATGAAGAAAGTATGTGCGAATACCCCCCATTCTAGGAGTTAATGACTTGGATGTGGTTCACTTGCAACATGGTGGAGATGAGTGGAAGGAACAAGGTTTATGAGCCATGAGGAGGGTAGATGATACGTTGGAGTATCCCGTGCGGAACTGAGTTGCGTTCGAATCAATCATTCCGTTCTTCTGATTTTGCGTCTCAGGGCTTATCCTCTTTCAGGTGACAAGCCCATTCAAATACAAGGATTCAGGTTTCGTATGACGCGGTTATCAGAGGCCTGTGCTGGGGACAAAATCAGCCATCACTTTTAGATTCTTTGATCAACTCATCAATTCAGATAAAAATATATCCAGATAAAGCAATGGCCCGTGCGCATATGAGTCATACTATATAGCTCGCGCTCCGACATAAGGAACAAGTTACCACTCTGGCCTTTTGGCTTAGATCAAGTGTAGTATCTGTTCTTAATAGTTTAACCACTATTATGGAGGCACCGCCTCCATTATTGGTTATCTAATTTTTGCAGCCCCAGTTCCATTGTCCTCTGCTTGCATGACATTGGATGTGATGACTCTGCCACTGCACTACTGGCTTATGTTGTCGGGGGATCCCTTTTGGGATTTTTCGGATCTCTTTGTTTTGTAAGTTGTTCGACATCAGTTGATGATCTGAACTACTCTGGCAAAAAGATCTTGGAACTTCTCTTTATTTTGGTGATTCTTTTGTTGGAAAATAACTTTAGAGGGATCATTACAGAAAATGGAATTTTTTGGTTTTCGATCATTTTGGGCTGTGTTATTGGCTTCAAAAGCTCATCGCAGTAAGTTGGTATGATCTCAACTTTGATTTTGCTCTTTGGGATCACTATCAGGCAGCAACATCTTTCGTTGAAACAGGTATTTATTTGATGTCTGGCTTTTAGCTGTACTCTGGAAAAGCATTCTAGTATCTCTCTCTCTTGTCTTCCCATATTTTTGGGATATACTAGTGAGTTATAAGACTAACTTGTACTTGACTTCTGAATCGATCCTCTCCAGATTAACTTTGTCGGACTTACATGATAAATTTTTAATACCTGTCTCAGCAAAGCCATAGACTATTTCTTGTCAAGGTTCTGCACCCCAACAGTCACTTCACACTTCATGGAAGTATCATTCCTCATCGATGGACTTGGGCTTGACTCTGATTTATTCGATTCTCTAATTCATCGCCTTCCTCCAGAGCTCCTCAGCAACATCTTCTTACTCTATGATCATACCTCCGGCACATTCCCAACATCGTTTGCTTGGACCGTTGCCCACGTTTGTAGTCGCTGGCGTCAAATTGCTTTCAACACTCCGAGGCTTTGGTCAACAATCATCCTCGATGTATCGTCCCTTCATGTAATCAGACACCGGCTAGATAGCCGATTGCAGTTTCTCGATACCTGTCTTGCACTTTCGAAGTCCGTTCCCATCGATTTTATTGTCTGTCTTCCCTTTCCTTGGCTTCAGCAGACGGCTGTACCTGAAGCAGTGCTCGGACGCCTTTGTCTCCACACACGGAGATGGCGGCAGGCATTCTTTTTCTCCTCTATGGATGTCCTGACACCTTGGGCCCATGTGATACGGTGCAACACTCCTATCCTCCAAAGCCTCGGCTTCAGTTCTTTGAATGGAGACGTAGGATCCGCTCGGCTACCACAATATATATTTGCCGAAACTGGAGTCTCGAGATTGGCATTGACGTCTTGTTCGTCTGAGGCCGTGGTCAAAACGGCACTACCTTGGTGGCAAATAAGCTCATTAAAGCTTATCTGCTGCCGACCCGACACACTTCCGGCTGTCCTTGATCAATTCCCGAATTTAGTGGAGCTAGAATTTGAGGGAGAGCTGTCGGTTACGAGAGCGTTGTATTCGGGGCACATGATAGAACTTCCAAATCTCCTGACCCTCCGAGTATCGGGATATCTTCATCAAATAACTTCTCTGCTTCATTTCATCCACGTCCCCAGTCTCGTCGACCTGTCCTTCACGTTGTTCAGGGCATCCCACAGCACTCTCATTGATAACGCTGCTGGTGTTAGTGCTGTGAGGCAATTCATTTCGAAGGCAAAAAAAGTCAAACGTCTAAGGGTGAAGTATATAAATCACAATATCAAGGACACTATATGGGATTACGCTATCCGGTATATACTGTAACGTCTATATCTTTTAACGAGTTAATATCTTCGAGTCTCCACTTCTACTTTCCTTGTCGAAGTCATAGGTCCTACTCTGCTCATGCGGAGTGTTCACACAGGACATGAAGCAAGTAACAGGGTCGGTGCGCAATGTCTCACATAACTGATATAGTTATGAACGAGTGAGGGTGTAATGATCAATGTGATGGTATGAGGAATGAATAGTGGTTTCGCTTGAGCCAAAGATCATGTAAGCCTGTAAACATAGATAGATATGTGCACGGGGCGCACACACACGATCATGGCCAAGTGCAGTACGTAATCTTCCTCTCTTTGTGTGCCTCATACTTTGAATAATTCGGTTGTGCCTATTTTCTGTGATGACCCTGTCATCAAAGCATATATATTAGGGGGAACAGTATTCTATCGAAGATATTGTACCGCGTAGGCGTTGCATTGAAAACGATCCATGATCGTCCTTGCCACCATTCACTACTGCCGTTTCTGGTCTTCCAGATGACCGATGGCTCAAAAATTCTGTTGCCTAGCCTGTGGATGTGATGACCTGACATCCTCAGTGCTACTATTGGATGTGCACGTATTACACAATTAGGTACTCAGGCGTCACCGTTGTGTGAACGACTGAGGGTAGTCAGGTTACAGAGATGTATACAGAGATGTATATATATATGTAGGAAGGGAGTCGGTACCTCTGTAGGTGAGGAACGGACGAAAAATGATGTCATGATATGGTACTCAGTCAGACTCAGTCAGAATGTGTCAGTCCAATTCAATAGCTCGAATTATTAATTCAGCCTTCTGTCGATCCTCCAAAGGAGGAATACTATAATTCATCTCGATTGGGTACATTATCTGTATGTACAACTTCCTCTTTGGTTTCCGTTTTGGGTGGAGAAATTCCAGCACTCGCCAAAATATCTGCACCCGCTGTTGCAAGTCGAGAGTGTATTTTGCCTTCTTGGGCCAACTCTCGGGAAAAATGCGCGATTTCAGCATCGTACTCTTCCCATTCAGGAATTTGGCGTGCACGTGAAAGTTTGGGTTCTTTCTGGATACATTCATCAGAACAGGAGTGTCCGGGCGTAGAGAATGCAACAAACTGTAAGAGGATTTTGACATAAGTCGATGGTCTTTGCGCGGTGCAGGCGGTCTTTGCTACCTAATTAGGAACAATCGCTGAGTACAAGGATAGTAAAAAGGGACCTTCCGAAACATACACCAAGTTTCACACTAGATATTGATGTATCAGTCTTTTACCAAAATTTCGGAGCCCAAAGTTAATGTCAACCTACCCACAGCCAATCTTCATGGAGTGAGAACTAGCCAGCGATGCGACAGTTGGTGAGCAGGAAACAATGGCGACGATGACTATTACGTACAATTGGTACTTGGCGTTGAAGGTTATTAGGAAGATCTAGATCGCAACCAGGAGCATAAATGCGAACAGCTGAAATCACTGATTATCCGCAAAGCCCACCTTGGTCCAGATTTGCAAGTGAATGAGGGTCAGCAGACAAATGCTGATACTGGCCACGCAATTGATCCTGGAAGAATGTTAATCTATACAATGCTTGCTCGTTTTTGTCAACGTACCCCAGCTGCCATCTAATTTGGGAATAGATCAGTCTATTATTGGTGCAATACGAAACTTCACACCTCACCTGCCTAAATTTGACAAGATCAATTACGTATAGTGCACTCAATAGGGTGAAAGATAAATAAGCATTCGGAAAGATAAGCAAGTAATTCACCTAATATGATAGGGGAGATCCTTGAGAAACTCTTTCCAATATCCTGTCTTCCAAAATCTGAATCCCTCCATTGCAACGTTGTCGTCACCCATGGGTGTATATCCATACGGCGCACCATGTAGATCAAGATCAATGAGTTCTTGGAGATCAGCTCGAATGATCTGATCCGCGTCGACGAAGATAACTTTCTTGAGGTCCATCGGAAAAAGGACGTCCAGGAACAGAATTTTATATGCCCATATTATACGCTGTTTCTCGGTCTGTGCACGGAGCCATGATGGCCACTTGTACGTGACGAGCTCATACTCAAAGCTGTATTTCTCGGCCATATGTGGAATGAATTCCTGGTGAAACCCGTCAAATTCACGTACCGATATGATAGCCGTAATATGACTATGACTCACTAGGAAAGAAGGCGACAAAAAGTTTTCAATGAACCAGAACTTGACGGAGCTGTTCGTATTACGAAGAACACTCAAAATCATGATGGATGCGAAGCGCTAGTGCGAGCGTGAGAGTCGATCTGTAAACATTTAGAATATAACGTACTTCATATAGCAAACCAGAGGCCACAGTAAAGATATTGATACTTGCCTGCCGCTTTGCCACAGCAAGATCCTTACTAGCATCCCCCTGTACAGCATTCTTTCTGAACAAAGATAAAAATTGGTTGGCCAAGTTTCTGAGCATCGTTGGCTTGGGTTCTTCACTCTCTTCAAGTACATCTTCCTTCTCCATACCAGGCAATCTCACTAGACGGGGGTACAGAGTCAAACCGTTGAAGCTGACTAGCGTAATTTCGTCGCCGCCTTCTTCGACGTTGGGACTATCCCAGCCCTCATTCCCAACACTTTCCATCTTGAAAATCTTCTTCCCTCGCCCCTCCTCGCGGATTTGTAGTTGGAAAACACCAGGCTTAGCTTTAAATTGGAGGTATCCCAAGTTCGCGACAACGAGTGTATCATCAATTGCTGAGTTGTCACTAGTTTTCACCAACTCCAGCTGGACGCCACGCGGAGGTGCCTGCGTCTTGACCTCACGAGCATGTCCCTCAACAACAAGGTAGTCAAGAGAAAAGGTTGCATCAATGCTTGTGTCATTGTCTGCAAGTTGACTGAGAAGTAGATTATCAAGATCGTAAAGCGCTTCGCGTGGCCGGACAAGCCATGAAGTAGGAACGTCCATTGCGAGAGTATAGATGGACTCGACCGGCAAGTCCTCAAAAATCACTTGTGTGGGGATCTCATTTCTATATTATGGTATGTAAGGAATTGGGTACCAAACCTTGAAACTCACCCTGACTCGTTGAATGAAATGGAAGAGATGGCACTGTAACGATAGAACCGCTTAAGAGGCATCTATCCCTGTCTCAGTAATCATCTACACAAACTCGCAGTAACCCACCTCTGTGTACCAGGCAGGGTTCAGGTAAACTTGGATGAAAACGTCCGGAATTGTCGACAACCACTATTCATGAATTCCATCAGCAGGATATCAAAAAAATTGTAAAGACACTCACACTCAATATGCTGGACCACTTCTGGGCAATGGAGGTCAAAGGATCAAGAACAACAGCGACATGGTAGATGGCCGTCTCATTGTTTCCAAACTCGATCGACCTCAGTCATCAAATATCAGCATAGTCACTTTCCGATAACATCGAAATCTATCTTACGTATATTTTGAATCCAATAGTTTGTAATTTCTACTCCTGGGCCTTAATGGTGCATCAAATAGCCCAATTTCACTTGGATCAGGCTGCTGGCTCGATGCGACGATTGAAGTCAGCATGGATACAAGATTCGCATATGATGCCCTATGATGGTCACTGATGGTTATCATCTGAAAATACGAACAAAGAAATATCTCACCTGTCAAGCTCATAAATATTCTCCTTCACGGCTGCCAGTGCTTGCACGACAGGTGCAGCACGTTTCCTGTACTCGTAATCTGCCAACGCGGAAAAATCAGCGGCGAGGAATTGATCTTTCGCAAGTGGGGAGATGACCTGGAATATTTTGCATTAGCTACATCGTGAGACCCGGAGTAAAAAGGCTTACGCGTCCGTTGATAACAATCCCAGTCTCACCGCTCTTGATACCAAATGAACGCGCAGCTAGCTTCGAAGCTTTGACATAACGGTCATAGGTGCCATTCATTAATAATTCAGATGAGCTGATTCCAAGGCCTGAGAATATGTCATTTGTCTCGAGAGGCATTTGTTTAGATTCGCCACCGTCAACAATGGGGTCAACCAGGAAGCCAAGCACGGAAGCAAATCTCTCTGGTGTGATTTGTGATAGCTTAGACGCTGAAATGAGGTAGGCGAGAATCGATGAGACGAGAACCATTTCGGAATCCGAAGAGCTAGGAGGGTTATGGAGGAATGTGATACGGGTTTGCGAATCTTTTGTCTGCAAGGTCGATTCAAAATTCAGGAGATTATTTGAAGGAGGAAGAAGACGCACGAGTGACTCCAACGCCTGTTTGAAGATACATTTACCGGCCGTGGTATCAAAATCAGCAATAACGAACAAACTCGATAGCACAACGTCCGATTCTACGTGGGGTTGCACTCCTTGTCAAAGTCAAATTATCCTGTCAGAAAGTTTTCACCAACTAGGGTAAATCCATGCCCCGCCTCTCCCAACGCCTAGACCCTCCAGTCCGGATGATTTCAATACCTCTGGGACATTGGTAATTTGCAGACCACCCGGGGTCGAAGGTATGATATACCGATTCCGGCGTTTTGATGTTGTTGGTAGGTCATAGAAGTAGGTGCTCATTTCAGGACGTTGACCCTGTTCGTCCGAGATAACGCCGGTGTAAACCTACAACAACCAACATGGATCTAGTTCATGAATAAGGGAAAGGAAACTAACCTTCTCTTGAAGCCATTGCAATTGCTGCGTAGATTCTGCTTGCAATGCACGAAGGAAATCCTGCGATACCAAGTCAATGCATCACAAGGACAAGAAACAAATGCTCACATCATTGAGCGGTAGATGTCGCCCATTGAAGAATGCGTGACCCCTTCCATTCTCACTCTCCTTCTTGCTAGCAGCCAATCTATCGATATAATTCTGTATTTTTTTCGAAGGCATGGCACCTTGTTCTTCACGTGCATTTTCGAATATCCTGTCAAATGAGACATACGTCTTAGTATCTTCAGACTGCCCCGTTTCAGTTTGGGCTTCGTGATCGGTCTCGCTGCTCTCTATGCTGAGGCTGAGGATGAAACTCTCATAAGCTGCTTCGACTACACTTAATGGGATATGGTTGGGCTGATCTTCAGATGGGACTTTGATGTCTACAACCTAGAAGCAGATTACGGTACGAGTATCTGAAAGACTGATAAGACGTACGCTGCTGAGGAATGACAAGGTCTTCTTCCTTCCGTAGGTTCGAATCATATAGTAGAAAATTTTCGCTATCTTCAAACCTTTGCTCAAATTGTTAGCGAGCATCAACAAGAAAGACCAAAGACTTACTGTCTTCATCGTCAATTATCGGTACGACGCCAAATCGAAACGGTAATCCCCTGTTCACGATATTTGTGACTGTTGTTGCGATGAAATGCAGGTTGGAGCTCTGTGAAAGATCCATGACGAGGATGGTATTGAAGAGGTTATGCCTAACGTTTGGGAAAGAGCCTGGGAACATAGGTTGAAGGAGCTAATTTACATTTAATGAAACCATGTAATGTCTAAGGATGCAAAACACATACATTGTACAGGGAAGGACTCCATCTCGCGTAACTGACAACTTTTTGTCAGTTCCACGAGCAGTATATGTAGGAAGGAAAAGGAATACCGTTTGTCTTTCTCCAGATCATTCCACCAAACTACGACACCTCCGCCTTCAATCCGATCACTTGCATCAAATAGGCCATCTGTAACACCACCATCTTTCTGAGCACTAGCAACAGCCGAATGACTCAGCACTTTCAACGACTCGCTTTTCTCCAATCCTAGTCCAGTGATAGTCCTCATTAGATTCTTCTCCTTCTTCAATACACTAACGAGTTTCAGGACGGATATATCATTCTCTTCCACTCGGGCACCATTAATCCAAAAATAGTTCACCCCTGGTTGGACTTTCTGACTGTTGGCCGCCAGCTCGCCTGCGATTTGCGGTGATACCTGGACATGCCGAGCGATGGATGGTGAATATTTCGGGAAATTTTGAGAGAGATGTGTGAGGGTGGAAAGTGGAGATGCTGATTCAATAATGAGCTGGACCACTTGCTGACCCAGCCCTAGTGGGAAAGTGATAAGCTCACGAATAGCCACATAGGTGAATACATACGACCAATCTCTTCCTCAGTAAGAGGTAATTTCGCATCCGATGCAGATTCGCCTCCAGAGTGAGCTTGGATGAGAGCAATTATAGGGTCAACTTCTCGTTCAACTGTCTCGTCAGAAAAATGTCCACCACTCTTCTGTCCAGAACCATTATTGGAAGAGAGCCGGTCATCAACAGCAAGGTAATCCATCTTTTTCAGATCTAGGGTGACACCATATCCAGATAGATAATTCTTCGATGATCTGGGCTCCTGGGGAGACACGTATCGAAGAACATACTCAACGTTGGGTATAGCTTTGCCAGCCTGAGAGTAGAGGTAAGTATGAAGCTCCCGGAAGTTCTTCGAATTGAGCGTAGCATAGAGTATCGCCATACGGTGCGGCCTATTGAGAGTTTGACTAGCTGGAGGATATGTGTGGTCGAAAGTGAGAAGTTTTGGTCTAGGATATGTCCTACGACGACTATCAATGAATGCTACAATATCAGTATCAATTCACATACAGTTCGGTAGTTTCTTTCTCTGACGAATCAATCGTCTCATGTCCAACCAACTGGACAAGGGATTCTATATCACACACAATTTCCCCGTACCAGTCAACCCACGATCCACAAGACGTTCCTTTGCTGCTGTTATGATTCTCCTCATAGTGCTGATAGAATGCTTCAATTTTTGGAGTGGCAGCATGCAGCGCAAGATTCATTTCAACTTCAACTGCATCGTTGACATCCTGGATAATTCCGGTTGTAACTGCTAATGAGATACCAGCCTGATATAGCGCCTCTGGAGCAAGAGACTGTGAGAAGATGTAGGCTTTCGGATCTGTCAATTTGTCAAGGAGGGGAAAGAAACCATCCGGGTTCGAGAGTGCAACAGTTTCTCTACCAATATATAAGAATTGATTCAAGATGACTAGAGTATCTTACAGAATCTCTGGCACTATTGGAGGAGCTGCCCAGGAAGATGTCAAGGATACTTTTACTGAGGGACTCGTCGCTCCTGATGCGAGAATTACCAGAGCAAGACCCAGCAGTCGCAACGCCTGCTTCATAGAAAATATGGTGAGTTATTTTGAGACGCACACGTCGACGTGACGGCGGGTCAAGTCACCTGAGTGACATGCCGCAAATTCGGCACGTGGCAAATCTTTTTAATACAATGCAATGGAGTTTGTTCCAGCCCCTGCAGTCCATCGTATCCTATGTGCCGATTGCGGTTAGTTTTTTGTGATTCTAGATACATTTCGTACTCACAGGAATTAGGCACACCAATTGTCCCCAATTCCGCCAATCTCTGCGTTGCATGCTTGCGGAATAGGTGAGTTCAAGATCTTCGGTCACCAATCTCCAGCTCACCTGCTATAGCGTTGATATCACCGAAGGCATTCCAAAACAAGGTTTCTGTTAACATTTCTATGTCGTATACGTATTTTCACCTGTTCCATTTCTCAGCTTCGGTTGCTTACTGCCGCAACTGCGAGCGTTTTTTATCCCCACCTGGCATATGGACGATCGCACAGCCTGAATCACCGGAACTTTTATCAATATGTCTCAAGAAGCTGAAAGGCCTCAATAAAGTTCGGCTCACGGACGCCCGGTTCATCTGGACGGAGCCGCATTCAAAGCGGCTGAGAGTGGCAATAACTATTCAAAAGGAAGTACGTGCCCTACAAGGCTCAATTGTCGTAACCAGATCTGAGGATTGTCATCTCAGGTTCTCACAAAAACCATTCTCGAACAGACGTTCGAAATTGAATATCTAGTGCAATATGGTCAGTGCCCGGATTGTGCGCGCCTGGCTGCTAAAAACACTTGGAAGGCACTTGTGCAAGTCCGCCAGAAAGTGTCTCACAAAAGAACATTCTTGTACCTCGAGCAGCTTATCCTCAGAAATAATGCGCAAAAGGATACAATATCTGTTAAAGAGGTTCGCGATGGCCTCGATTTCTTTTACAGTCAGCGTAGCCATGCAACCAAGATGGTAGAATTTCTCAATGGTGTTGCTCCTGTCCGGTGCGTCTAGCTGAAGTCATTCATTTATATTGCACACAATTCCTTATTCTAAAACTTAGCTCGAAAGCCTCTGAACAACTACTTTCAGCCGATACTCATTCTAACACTGCCAATTACAAATTTACCTATTCCATCGAGATTGTTCCCGTTTGCAAGGATGACCTGATATGTTTGCCTCAGAAACTCGCTCGATCCCTTTCCAATATCCATCCTCTCACCATTTGTACCCGAGTTGGAAGCAGTTTACAGGTCATCGACGTTGCGACCCTTCAGACTGCAGATATTCCTGCTCAAATCTACTGGCGCACGCCATTCGAGCCATTAGCGTCGGTGACAGACCTCGTGGAGTTTACTGTCCTCGATCTTGAGCCTGATTATACGAGGTCAAAAGGGAAGTTGGTGATGGCAGATGCTCAAGTCGCTCTCGCTGGTGCTTTCCGATCGACAGGGAAATTGGAGGAGGAGGATGCAATGGATTACGACTCTGCAGGTCAAACCTCGACAATGTTCCACACTCGAACTCACTTAGGTGCAATCCTCCAACCCGGTGATACTGTTCTCGGCTACCACCTTAGCAATGCCAATTACAACTCAACGGACTTTTCCGCTCTTCAGGCACATCACATTCCTGACATTGTCCTTATCAAGAAAACTTATCCTAATCGCCGCAAGAAATCAAAACAGCGTTCCTGGAAACTCCGTAGCATTGCAAAAGAAGCCGGAGAGGAAGGTGAGACTGGATCAGGGAGAGGAGTTGTGGGTAGGTTAGGCGGAAGAGACCAGAAGAAGGTTGAAGAAGACTATGAGTTGTTCTTGCGAGACTTAGAAGAAGATCCAGAAATGCGTGCTAGTGTGAATCTGTACAAGTCGAAGAGCGATGCTATCAATGACGTCAGGATGATTGGACCCGGTGGTGGACCTGCTCATGGAGGGTCAAAGAGGAAAAAGGTCCAGGGAAGGAGTGTTGGTAGCACGGATGTCGATATGGAGGAAGCCACCAGTGACAGAGAAGATGAGGCCGAAGAGGCTGATTTCCCCGAGATCCAGCTGGATGAGCTCCTGGAGGATTTCGATGAAATGACGTTGGGTGATGAGGATGAGTGAACAGCACTCTTGATATGAATACATTTGTCTTGCGCGACTAGCTTCAAGCCAATATGATAGAGAATCTTGTGCCCTACTCCATAAATTTGAACTGGATCGACGAAAGATAGTAAACAGTGTGGCAGACAAAAAAAGTATGGAGATCATGCTGGGAACTGTGGTCTGCGTGCAGGTCACTCAGCACTCATTGAAAGCTGGGTTATGAACCTTGGCCCCAGTTCACGTTCAAAGATCTTCTCCCAGCCCTCCACTTTTTTTCGTGGGCGGTCCGGCAATGGTTCTAAATCTGACAGACTGTGATGATGCGGGCCGATCCGATCATCATCGCCTCTTTCTATATATAATTTTTTAAATGTTTCCACCATTGTGAGTGTAGCATGCACCATCAGGCTGAACAAGGTGATGTCCACACTAGTTATCAGCTGATATACCATGGAAATGCACTCCATTGTGCTCCAGTTCTAAACACTATACTGTTAGATGATTCTACAATTAAAGCCTAATAAAAAAAAATCCTTTCAAAACAATGATAATAATGGGGCTTCCACATGAAAGAAAGCTTCATTCGAGCGATTTTCGGCAAGTAGCCAACTTACAGACAACTATTGAGTTCTTTGAGTATATGCTCACAGGACTTGTTCTGCCGCGCATCGAAGTTATTGTTTGAAACCCATTTTTCGAAAACAGTTCATATATGAGCTCCATCCAAGTCGCAGACAAAATACAAATACGAACAGAAGTATGATCCACCTGCAAATTAGTTCTTCCCATTGAAGCAGATAGTTGCTGAGATCAAAAGTCGGCTTGATGATGTTCCGGCTACACTCTGTTGGAGAAATACTTAAGACACATGCTACAATAGTACGAGGTACCTTAATTTAAATAGCGTATACATATTGTGTCGCTTGATCAACATCTAAATTTTTAGATATTGCAGTGGCACTCTTGATGGCGCTGCATGCATCTAAGCAGGCAACTTCAAGGTATTTTGTTGGTACCTGCAGTACACGTAAATGAATTTATGTGATACAAATTCTGCTATTAAATATTAAGTTAAATAAGTACAACCTTAAATAAAGTTTAAAAATGAAAAAAAAGTTTTCGTACACCGTTCTTGAGTTTTGGCACATCAATCTGGGAGTATATACTATATGTGAGTTGTCATCAGTGAGCACCGCTTATGATTTGATTGAATAAATGGTTTATGCTCAGCTCAGCGCATCCAATGCATATGGGTCTGTATCCGAGTACTGTGGTGATCTATCAATTTAACACGTGTCAAATCAGCGGAGTGATACATCTATTTTCGGATTATCTACTTATGGATCATCGAACGAATTTGCAACGCTGACCAATCTCACGCATGGAAGATCGTTCTGTTGCGATGGGCATACCCTTCGGAGTGAACGAGGATTCTCTGTTAAGGTCGCAGGCACGACCAACACAACGAGAAAGGGTATCCTCAATCACACCACAAGGTACGACGGGGTCGGGGTGTTGTCAACGTCACATGTCAACTTAGTAGTAGACTTGCCTGCCTCATGATATTTAAGCATCCCATGACAGTCGATTCTGCTCCAAGAACATGCACGTTTTTCCAGAAGTCGAGGATGTCATCCGTCTGATTCCTTGGACATGCCATTTCTCTCCACAATGGATTAGCAAAGCACGAGAGACTGGTACCGATGTGGAGCATAATTGAGCGTCTTCGCCTGCCCTTTACCAAAGAAAGGGTTTGGTAAAGGGCAGAAAGGGTTTAAAGATCCTATCCGAAACTGGTGGCACATGGGGACTTTCTGAGAGAGAGCAAATATACTCAAGGAAACCGGTGATAGACTCGAAACGATGAGACACCAGGAGTGTATCGGCATGAGCGTTCAAATGGGCGTCCAATCGTCAACGGCAACGTGTAAATCGATATCCCGAAACGTACCCCTGTCAATCGCCGCGCATGATCAGTTAGTTGACCAGAAATAGAAATGAGACACACGTTCCTCGACGTCCGCGGATGTAAGTATTGCCTGTTACGGTTGTCGCCTCCCAGTACCGTTTAGACTTGCGAGGAAAGAATATTTGCGGGATGCAATGTGAGAGACCCATCTGTAGCCATTTCTTCAACGTGTCCCAAGTTTTTTAGCTTGAACGTCGTTATCGACTCCTGATTTAGCAGGGGCCATTGTCAAGGGGAAATAGTTGTGTCCTTCGTGACGTTTATGTCGTTGTGAGAGAAGTCTGATTCCTAGCCTAGTTTTTTTACCCGGAACGTTGTTTGACATGATCAAAGAACTCATGTCAACCATGTAACCACTTATAAAATGGGGTGACGATCTCTGGGTCGACTTCAACTACGAGTCATTCACAGCTCAAGGATCTGTAGTGCAACCCTAAGCTGGGGCAGTCGCCTGGCCGAAGTAAAATCATCGAATTGGCAATATTGTTAGTTTGGGATAGCCACTAAGTCACGATGAGATCATGATAGGGTATGATTGCTTTGCTGGAGGATATAAAATTACAGAAACTGTAGAATTTGAGTAGAGTCCGAGCGGTATCTGCTATACATCTGATTAAATAGACGTCTAATGGTCATGTAAGTCACTATTGAGTTGATAAATTTTCTTTCCAAGGGTGTTTCTGTGCCCCCCCTCTAAGACTGCAAAAGCCAGAGGAGTGCCACTCCTTAGTTTGTCCCTAGTCTGATCCTGAAATTTTATCATTGGGTGTGATCAGTATCGGTTCTTGAAGTAATCATTTTCACTCATAAAGCTGTACGTTGCGTTAAACACGTTCCATGAGTGCTTTTCGGCCAGAAAATCGGGGTTATCGTTGGATTGGGCCAAGGACTCACTCCTGCAATGTATGTATGGTGAATGAGTCACTGGCTTCTCTTGAGTGTTCATTGGGGCGAACCACCAACAGCCAAGTCCAGTTTAAGGTGAGGATGCAATTGTATCATCCAAGTAAGTATTGCCTATCTGCAACGAAGCTATCCCCTTGAAGATGGGCCGCCTTGTTAGATTGATTTCATGAAGCGTATGTAGTGCATCTTCATTACCTCTGCGCTACTTATAGCCGTGATCAAGAGAAGTAACTCTTGACCTCTGGCCTCGAGTTTACCTCGACAAGTTAATCAGAGATTCTCACTTAGCCAAACGACCTATTGGAGTGACTGGATGGTGCGTTAGATATACTGGGTGATGGTATAGTTACCCACGGGTGAAGAATGATGGGCAGAGAATGAATGGAGGAGCGAATCGCGGCGAAGAATTGAAACTGCGTGTGCTGGTAGTCAGAGAGTGCTCAGACATCATGTATCAAGTAAAATGGGTGGTGGTGTGTAAATTTTTTTTCCCTATCGGATTGAACTAGTGGCCACAAAAATGGCAAGTGAATGTCCATCCTAGGGTGCCCTTGAGCATAGATGAATGGAATTTATTTTTGACGGTCCAGCGTGTGTACAATGGATTAAGTCTATGCCGCAGCATGGCGAGAACTCCCGATAGAGATCGGATAATCCCTGCCGATGAGCTGACGAGGGAATATGGCTGGTGGCCCGTGCGCATTAGTCAGTGCACGCTGGCGCAGATACGGCATCGGTGGGACCCGGGACCCGGACCAGTCCACAAAGACGGATCGAACAGGAGACTCGGCAATTTGTGTGGTCGTGCTTGGCTCGGCTGATCGTTAGTCCCAGGACGAAATAAAAGCCAACATATTGTCCGCCGCTGTCTTTTTCCTCCCTACCACAACCTTCTCCTGACTTAGGGTCCCATCCTCTAGACTGTCTTTTATTGTCTGAGTCCTGCTACTTGGGCGTTTCTTAATTCGCGGCCATCTAGCATTTAGCTGACCCCTCCTGTCATGTCCAACATCGAAAAAGAGCCTGGGCCGCAGCCCGCGTCTCCCTCCATTGAGCCTGAAAAGAGGAAAAGGGAGTACAAGGATTTTGGTGAGGAGGATACCAAGCCTGCTCGTATGTTCATCGCGTTTCCGTTTACGACTCGTCGTTGACACCCACAAAAGATGCCAATGTCGATATGTCCCAGGTTGGTTATTTTTGCGCTCGCCTATTTCCGGTTGACTTTAAATTCCTCTTCAGATTGAGCTTAAGGCTGAAGACCTATACGACAAAGAAAAGGTTGACCTCGAGACCATCGTCATTGACGACGTCTTCAAGCTCCTCCAGTGCGATGGAAATGGTCTTTCTTCAGATGAGACTGCTCGCCGTCTCGAAATTTTCGGTCCCAACAAGTTAGAACAAGAGGAACAAAACCCTTTCCTTCAGGTACCTGTTCTTACTCTTCTGAAAATTCAGTCGCTTATCTGCATTCTAGTTCCTAAGTTTTATGTGGAATCCACTTTCCTGGGTCATGGAAGCTGCTGCACTTGTTGCTATTGCACTTTCCAATGGTGACCACCGTCCTCCTGATTGGCCGGATTTTGTCGGCATCGTCTTCCTTCTTCTCGTCAATTCTTCCATTGGTTTTTACGAGGAACGAAATGCCGGAAATGCTGTCAAGGCTCTCATGGAGTCTCTTGCTCCTAAAGCCAAGGTCAGACGCAATGGTCAGTGGTCTGAAATCGAGTCCGCAGATTTGGTTCCTGGTGATATGGTCTCTTTCAAAATTGGTGACATTGTTCCTGCCGATTGTCGTCTCACCGAGGCTATCAATGTCTCTATCGATCAGGCTGCTCTAACTGGTGAATCTCTTCCTCAGTCCAAGAAAGTTGGCGATCAGTGCTTTTCGTGAGTGCTGTGCTACATGTATTGTTTCTTCTAAGCAAATATTAAAAATTTGTCTTCAGGGGTTCCATCTGTAAACAGGGTGAGGCTGAGGGTGTTGTGATCGCCACTGGCCCCAACACTTTCTTTGGTCGTGCTGCTTCTCTTGTTGGTCAAGATGATGATACCACCGGTCACTTGCAGAAGATTCTTGCTCAAATCGGGACTTTTTGTCTTGTCTCCATCGGCATCTTCGTTATTGCGGAGATTTTTGTTCTTTACGCCGGTTTCCGCTTCAACTACCGCCGTGGTCTCGACAACATCCTTGTTCTCCTGATTGGTGGCATTCCCATTGCTATGCCTACTGTTCTTTCCGTTACTCTCGCTGTTGGTGCCCAGCAGCTTGCCAAATACAAAGCTATTGTTACTCGTATCACTGCCATTGAGGAGTTGGCTGGTGTTACCATTCTTTGTTCCGACAAGACCGGCACCCTCACCACTAACAAGCTCACCATTGATCACAAGACCGTTCGGACCTATGGCCCCTTCTCTGCCGACGATGTCGTCCTCCTTGCTGCCTACGCCTCTCGTACTGAGAATCAAGATGCCATTGATGCCTCCGTCGTAGCTGCCATCGGTGACCCTTCACGTGCTCGTGCTGGGATCAAGCTTCTTGACTTCAAACCTTTCAACCCTGTCGACAAACGTACTGAAATTACGTATCTTGAGGAGTCAACGGGCAAGCTCAAACGTGTCACCAAGGGCATGACTGGTATCATCATTGAGCTTTGTACCAGGAACAAAACCGACGAGCAAGAGAACAAACTTGAAGCCGATGTCGAAGAATACGCTAGTCGTGGACTTCGTGCCCTTGCTGTTGCATACGAGGAGTTAGATGGTGATGATCCAGAGGCGGAGGGCAACGGCTTTGAACTTATTGGTCTTCTTGCTATCTTCGACCCTCCTCGCGCTGATACCAAACAAACTATTGATGATGCCCTTGCCCTCGGTGTCAGGGTCAAGATGGTTACTGGTGACCAGCTCGCCATCGCTAAGGAAACCGGTCGTCGTCTTGGTCTTGGTGATCACATGTATCCTGCCAAGGTGTTGAAAGAAGGACCTCCTGCTGATAGCAAGCACAATTCTCTTGACGAGATGATCATGGATGCTGATGGTTTCGCCGGGGTCTTCCCTGAGCACAAATTTGAAATTGTAAAATGTATTCAGGGTCTTGGTCACCTATGTGCCATGACTGGTGATGGTGCCAACGATGCTCCTGCTCTCTCTCGTGCCAATGTTGGTATTGCTGTTGAGGGTGCTACTGACGCTGCTCGTGGTGCTGCTGATATCGTTCTGACTGAACCAGGCCTCTCTACTATCGTCCATGCCATCCGTCAATCTCGTATTATCTTCCAGCGTATGCGCAACTATTCGATTTATGCATGTTCCATCACGATCCGTATCGTCGTCTGCTTCGCTATCCTCTCTTTCGCTTATAAATTTGATTTCCCTCCCTTCATGATTCTGATTATTGCCCTCCTTAATGATGGTACCATCATGACACTCTCGGTTGATCGCGTACTTCCTTCCAATACTCCAGACAGCTGGGATTTGGTCGAGATCTTCTCCTTCGCTGTTGCTTATGGTATCTACCTCAGTGCTTCTACGTGCGTGTTCCTATTAATTCTTCCTGAGTATTCAAGTCTTATTTTCCCTTAGTATCGCTCTTCTTTGTGTCATTCTGGAGACCACTTTCTTCCAGCGCAAGTTTGGCGTGCGCTTCAGTGGTGATGCTTACTTCCCCAGTAGTCCAAATGACCATCAGGTCCACATGATTATCTATCTTCAAGTGGCTATCATCTCACAAGCGCTTATCTTTGTTACTCGCTCTCACTCATTCTTCTTCATGGAGCGACCTTCAGTTGCCCTTATGTGTGCATTTGCCATCGCCCAGCTTGTCTCTTCCATCATTGCTGCCTACGGTGACTGGGGTTTCACTCAAATCGAGGGGGTGTCTGGTGGCTGGATCGGTATCGTGTGGGTTTGGGTAAGTAGTATGTCCACTTCGTGAAACTAATTTTTGACTGTACCTTCAGAATATTGTCTGGTTCATTCCTCTTGATTGGATAAAGTTTGCAATGAAGGCCACCGTCATCAAGTCTATCCGCCAACGTCGCGAGAGAGAGATGCACCAACATGCCATGACGACTGGTGTTCCTATCAGCCGTACTTCGTCTCGTGCAACCTCTCTTCATGGTTCTTTGTACCAACACCGTACGAACATCGTCTCGCGAAGCCTCCAACGCATCCGTCTCGGTGGCAAGGTATCTGTCCAACCAGAAGAACTGCACCGTTTCGGTTCAATCCAAGCTCAGCGAACTGGTGCAGCCCTCGCTCGCAACCCTAGCCGAGTTGTTGCATAGAAGGCTTTTTCAGACTTGCTCTACCAGTTCCCCAGCAATTTCTCTTCCGTCCGTATCACGCATCCATCTGAACCCTGTAACTTAACTAGACCCTTTTCACCGTTGTGCTCGTTTTTCCTCTTCTACAAGTCACAGTGTTCTTGCCTTGCTTTTCAAATACCCTGGGGACAACGGATAGGTCATGTTAATGACGGGGATGTGTGATTTATCTGTGAGTTTACGATGGCTGGGGGATCATGGTATTGTGCCATCTTGGGCTCTTGCAGTGTTTTCTTTTCCTCTTGTCGCACATCATGTCTCCCACTTTCCCTTCCCAGTATATCTCTGTTTGTCCAGTAATCGTTTATGATTCCCTATGTTGATACATGACATTGTGTACAATTCTTTTCTACTTGTTCTTCACGTTCTTTATGTCCCGTAGCAACGTAACTTTATTAATCCTCTTTTTCTCTTCCCTGGCAAGTACTCAATAGATTAAATTCCGAGATTAATTTGTGAGAATTCGGTCTGTTAAGACTAGTATTGTGATGGTGTCTATATTGGTGTTTGTATTGTGTGGACTGAGACTGTGGTGGTCATATGATGTGAGGTTAAGTATGCACATAATCAGAGTTGTGAATTTAGAAAGAGGATTCCAATAGTGACTGCTACCAATCTGCATAAAAATATTAAGAGACATCAGAGGATAACGGCACTCTGTGTAATTAGTTAGAGAACTGAACCTAATATTCCCAGGATCAATTATCGAATTCCCAAATTTGGAAATTTATTTGTTAGTCGCAATGGAGTAGGCGTTTGTAGGCAAAAGTAGTGTGCCGCGGTGTACTCATCGGAGTCGCGCTGCCAGGGTTGTGCTTAAGAAACAAGTAAGGCTTCCGGTTAGCCAGATTTATGTTGTGAAGCTTCTTGAGTTCGTGCGACCGTGGATGCGATAAGAGTGGATGCGATAAGAGTGGCGACATTGCTTATTATGATTGATTACTTCCGGGGTCGAGGTAATTCTCGGACGGGATATGTTTGTGGAAATAGCTTTATTTATAGTGCTATTTAAATGGACAGTCCAATGATAGATAGTTGATATGATGAATCCCTTCTACATGTCTAAGATCTGTTGGAATTTGGGACTACCAGTCCGAATTCAACTGACAACTAAAGGAGTGACCCGGACAGGAGTCGGTCCCATGACCTTAAGGAAACTGACCCATATGCTCTACCGCTGAGCTACCGGACCACGACGCTGGTCCCTGCCTCAGGGTAAGCATCCAATCCAGTTGGAGGTCTTATCAGGTTCCAGAGCACCTGTCACTTCATCAAGATCAGTGTCAGTCAGCTCCACCCCCTGGCATGTACTTACTTTTATGGATGGGATAAATGGAGAAGATTATTTTTAGTTGTGATGCATGAAGGCGGCTGATCCTTGCCATCGTGCCGAGATTGTGAGCAGGATTTTTTTTGGGTTCAGAATTTCTATTCCGCAACAAGAAAACTGGAGCTGAGATGCAGAGGGCCTGAACAGGGCCCAAAATCAGGGCTATATGTACAGTTGCATCTGAGTGAAGTTTGCCAGTAGATTCGCAGTATGTCCAAAGGGTTTGTTATGGAAGTAATTAGAAAGAGGGAGTTGATGTATAATCATAGGGTAGCGCTGTAGAGGGTTCGTCCTTCGGACTAACTTTCCAATAGTATGTTCATTGGTGGTAGGTTTCTGTCAGATGGGCGTGATTGGGACAGGATAATTCGGACCATACACATGAATGTTCGAGGATTCTACTACGATTCATGTTGATGAAAACATACAATCATCACCAGTCATTTATCCTCGAATTGTACCCAATGATTATATTCTCTGTGGCTTGCAACTCAAAGGCCACGGGCTGCACACATTCACGTTGCTTCGACGGCTGAACGACGATAAGCTGGAATTTTGTGGGATCTAAATCAAGATACTATTTGTAAATTGCATCCATTCGCCCCCTTCTCTCACTCATTGGGGCCAAACGGTGTGTTTGTTTCAATGAGCTTGTGTGGCAAGATGTGACGTTATCTGACATTGTTAGTAGTACACAATCATTCGGGACGATTCGATATGGTGGGTTTAGGCAAGCGAAAACGTGCAGCAAGCCTCTTCTTGATCATTTGCATTTTTACCAAAATGAAACATCTGATCGTCGGGAGATGGAACCTAACGTATTTTTAGTGTAGTACTCTATTTTTTTTTTCATCTAGGGGCAGGAATAATGATACAGGAAATAAAGGGTGCGCGAGGTGAAACGAAATCATCACTTCCGACTGATTAGACATGACACCTATAAACTTAGGGAATCATCAGCAATGCTTCTGTACGGATACCAATAGAGATACTGGTCTGCATCACTTCAATGAAAGGAAATGGCTACTGGCTGGCCACATAACAAAGAATACGGTCTCAACAAATCCCAAACTTAGGTTCGGGGATGAAAGAGTGCCTTAATGGGTGTGCACTCTAGCTGCCGGTGACCATTTATGCTCAGGAATGAGTGGTGGGGACATTGATAAATCCATCACTGCCTTTGACATAGATGAACAGTAATCCACTGGACAAGATAACTGGGTGATGCAATGATACACTACTGGCAGGTTAGTCCAACACACTTTCCCTCATATATGTTGAAACAATTCAAATGGTAAGACCGTCAGTGAGGGCAAGCGGATAGAAAGTTGTGTACAAACAGTGATTATGAGACATGTTGTGTGCGTCATACTGGCCAGCTCAAATTTCAACATTTCTTCCGTCGCAAGAGCAAAAAGATAAAATGATGGACCAATTACACGTGCAAAACTCTTGGAGTTTTGGTTATACTTCTAAGTGACACCACGTGACAGTCGCGTCGAAACCATGCCTGACTCTCATTAACCCAAGCCGACGTTTCATTCACAATGCCCGGACGAGCTCTTCATGCATCCAACAGGCAGTCCAATTTCAATGATGCCTTGTCCTATGCTCCCAAGATCTTCGATCAAGTCCAAGTTTCTGTTGCGAATCACCAGAAGAATTGTGTCGCCCTCCACAAAATTCATGCTGAAACAGCAGAATTCACTGAGCTCATCGATTCACGTGCCATGAACAGACTGACTGGAGAAAAAATGTTTGCAGAGGTTGTGCAATGTCTCCTTTTTCGCGTTCTAGTCCTCAAAAAGGGAGTCACGACGGCAGACCGTGTCGTGAAGTTTATCGGAGCGTATATTAAATTTATCAACGAAAAGGGTGAACATTATTTTTCGTCTCTGTGGGATCACCCTGAAACATATCTCATCAGCCGGGGATGAGCCAAGGCAGCAGGATGATGATGACGATAGTGTTGCCAGTCGTTTTACTGCACGACTCTTGAGGTTCCTTCTCAAAGGGATTGCAGCCAAGGATAAGAATGTTCGTTATCGCGTACTCCAGACTTTGGTTGAGATGATATCCCATCTTGGGGAGATTGAGTAAGCAACGTCCGAAAGATATGTAAATGGTTACTTACCTTTTTCTAGTGAGGATCTCTATGGAGCCCTTCGTGAAGGTCTTCTAGATCGTGTCAGGGACAAAGAAGCACATATACGGTCACAAGCGATTGTGGCCTTGTGCAAACTGTGCGCAGAAGAAACTGTTGACGATATAGACGATGATCAAGAGGTTGTGAGCAGTGTCTTGCTGGATGCTCTTGCCCATGATCCCTCCTTGTGTGTCCTGAATTCGTTCATCAGAAAATCCGGCAATTGCTGATTCGTTTCATAGTGATGTCCGCAGAGCTGTTCTTCTCAATCTTCCTATCGATGAAGCCACAATACCACATATCCTTGCACGTATGCGTGACGTTGAACCACTCATCCGCAAACTGGTTTTTTCCGCAATTCTCGAACCAAATGCGACGCAGGGGAATGAATTCAAGGTTACGGGACCCACACATCCGCGGGCATTCACCATCTCTCAACGAGAACAAATTATTAAAGATGGACTAGGGGATCGTGAAGAGTCTGTCCGTAATGCGGCGACTTCTTTGATAGGAAGCTGGATTGACTGTGTCAATGTCGCTGCACCAAAAACTGAAGACCCTGAGGGGGAGCTTGTCAGCACTGAAGTTGAGGGCGTCCTGTCTCTACTCAAACTCTTTGACCTGGGTCAAGGCACTGTTGCTGTAGATGCTTTGCTTAGCGTGTTTACTCGGCGTTTAGACATTTTCAACAAGATTGACCTCAATGGTGAGGAATGTTTCTCTGCTAGGTCATTTGTTTATCCATTTCTAGAGAGCTACTGGGAGCGGTTGAACCCGGAGAGGGCCTTCTTAGCTCGTGTCTTCGCGGATCACTGTATTGCGATCAGGGACCAGAAGCGACTCGAAGAAGCACTCCCTACTGTCTCACAAATTGCTGCAGTAATAGAAAGAGCTTGGAACGGATTGACGGTACTATTGGAAGCCTTTGAAGAAGAAGGGCTCATTCGGGAATTCGAGGAAACCGAGTCACAGCAGAGGGAAGACGAAATCTATGAGCAAGAGATCAAACTCGGCGAAATGCTTAAGATGGCCGTCAATCTGGATTATGGCGATGAAAATGGCAGACGGTTGATGTTCCCTCTCATCCGTGCGTGTTCTCCTGCTTTCTCTCTGGTTTACAAGAGGCCAATGTGGCTCAGGTGAAATGGCCTCACGAGAGACCCTTCCTCAAGGGCTTTTTAATGACTGTTTAGACATATTGAAGAAGCTTGCGGCGAATGACCGAGATCTCATTCGCATTGTAGTTGAAATAATTTCGGATATGCGGGATCCTTTTATTGATGAACCTGAAGAACCTGTGAGACGTGCATTACTCGATTGAATTGAACACTCGTTTGATGCTAAGTACGTTACCCAGGTTGATGTCAATCTGGATACGAGTATGACTCTTGGTGATACACCCAGACCTCGTTTACCACCGAGAGAAAAAACAGAAGCTGAAAAAAAGAAGGCTATCGAGGTGGATCATCGCTGCTTAGTCCTTGCGAGTGTCATGTTGGAGCGAGTCAACACTGTGAGTCGTTGGCTAGAGATTCCAAATTGCAAAATTAATAGTACTTCAGACATTTGAGGAGAACTCGACTCTTGAAGGCTTAATGCGTGACTTGATAGTCCCTTCAATACACGTCAAAGACGCACAGACTCGAGAAAAGGCCTTCGTTGCATTGGGATTGTGCTGTTCCATCGCTCGAGTAGGATGATGGTACTCTATTACGCACACACATTTTAGACTAATGTTTTATATCCTCAGAAACGTGCTCTTAATTCCGTGGATTTCTTTAGGAGTCAAATTCTCAGTTCCCCTGATCAGATGAAATCGAAATTGTATCAAATTATTATCGATATGCTGATGGTCCATGACCAAGCCTTTGTAGATACTGTTCCACAAAAGGTGTGTTCAGTATCTACCCCATGTTAGTTGTTGATTGTCGATGTTCGTTCCTTCAGGTCGCAGAAATTACGGATAGATTTTTGGTTGAAAGATTGAACGAGGAACAGGATCCAAAAGTCCTTGCCACCCTTTGCCTTGGGATCGCCAAGTTGATCATAGCGGGCATCGCCCGTGACATTAATGTGAGATCTATTTCCAAACACCATCAACAGCGACTGACCTTGCATGTTCTGAAGTCCGTGGCTAATTTGATGCTTGCTGCGCTCTCTCCCGCGACGGCTGGAAATCAAGAATTACGGCAATGTTTGACCGGGTTCTTTCCTGTTTATAGCTACATGTCAGCCAAGAATCAGAAGAACATGACCCATGTGTGTCATTTTGTTTATCATCTGTTGTGCCTCTGTCTTTACTTGCTGTCAGATTTTTCTCCAGATATTCTCAGAAGTAAAAAAGTCGCGAGCAGAGTTGGAGGAGGATGAAGAAGTGGCAACGGCTACGCAGATTGCAAATATGTTTGCTGATTTGACTGACCCGAATCGGTTGGCTAGTGTTGTGTGCGTTGTCGCTTCTGCTGGGGTGGTGTTTGTTCTGACAAATTTGGCACCGTCAGGGCTGCGAATGGGACAATGAATGAGAAGGAAATATATGAGCATGGTGATATCCATTTGAGGCTTGCGACACAGATTTTGCGGGAGTTCCTGAAGCCCCAATACAATTTCGACAGTAAGCAATCTCTGACTGTGATATCTTTCCACGGTACTGACCTATAGATTAGGGGACGACAAAAAGGTTCTTTGTCAGATGCTTGCCAAGCTCTATATTCCCGAAGTGGTCGATGACGTGCTCATCAGGCGTCTCAAGTTATATCTGGATACAGTCAAGACGGTGCGCCCCATCCCCTTAGTTGTCTCCTTATAATTCAACTTTCAATACAATTAGCGCCGATCCTTGAAAGATGTTACTAGCCGTAATGCATTGAACAAATTTGATGCTACCATTTCCAAGAGGTTCGAGAATCAGCTTGAGTTAAAAGAGGAAGAGCTCAGGAAACTCGAGGAACTGCAAGACTTGTTCGAGTTTCTGGATGATATTATCCCCGAAGATGATGATGAGCTCGTCGATCCAGAGCCCAAGCGAAGAAGCAGAAAGAGGTTAGTAATTTACCCTGGTTCAGTGATGATCCTCGGGGTGTACTGATGCATTCGGGGCAGGAGGTCGACCAGTGCTGTGAATACTGATGACGACTCTCATTCACATGATGGTGGTCATCGCAAACCGAAAGCCAAAAAGTCAGCCATAGTCATCTTCCTCGTGCTACCGCGGAACTAAGTAATGTTCTAGGAGACGCGTATCTAGTGAGGGAGTTGATTCGAAGAAAATGGACAGTCGACCTGCTGCTAAGGCGCGAGTAATGCCTAAACGTGCTGCGTATGTCATAATCATTTTGGTGTAAGATCCCAATTCACGAATAACCAGAACCGGCAAGTTTCATATCCAGCCTATCACTATTACGGACAGTGAAGATGAAAATCGAACGAGTCCCCCTAGGAGCGAGATTCATGCTAGAGAGTAAGCGACTCCTTTTCTCATCTGGATATATCTAAAGTTACAATCAGGAGATCTCGGCGAGTTAAGAAGGAAGACGAGATGACCTTGGATACGGATATCAATCGACTTCTTGAGCCTCTCCTATCGCCCTCTGCTACGTCTTCGTCGTCGAGTTCCCGGAAGGGTGATTCAATAATCGGACATTCTGAAGAGGAAGAAGAGGAAGAAGAAGAGGGAGAAGTCAACGATTTGTTGGCTGAAGAGGACTCATAATCCATATGATCATTGTTATTTGTTGAGACATCTGTTCCAGTTGAGTTAGATGTATTTTTCTTATTTTATGTGTTTATTCTTGTCAAAGCGGATTGCTTGTAGGTTACTGGGCTTTTTCTTAACATGCTTCTTCTCTCGCAGTCTATGTCTTCATTCTTTTCTAAATCAGATGTATTTTTTCGGCTCGTGGGCTAATGATGGTATTGTTTCATTATCATTTTCCATCGTACTATAGAAGACACCTTCAGATGATCAGAATTTACCACTCCTTGGAGGCCATGCAGCAGGAATGCGGCCGTGTGGTAGCAGATAGGAAGATGTCACGTATACGGCGGTGATGTCGCGATCTCAAGGTGATTGTCCACCTAGTGAATGAAGCTCTACGAGAATAGCGGTAAGCATAGATGACGGATAGCCCCTGACCTCGGTAATCCATTCAATTTTTGTTCATTGAACCCAAACTTCGTTGTACACCTTCTCACTCAGCCCTTTACCACGTCCTAGACGCTCCCTTTCACAGTATTTGTATTGATTCTCCATTGCGGTAATTGAGGCCGACTGAACAACGTTGGATTGTATATAACATGAGCTTATGATGATTATCATTTTCCATTCTCCTTGTTGCATACCTGGCACACCTGGCCCATGATTCGTCCAATTCACCTTTTTGCATTACTCTTCTGTTCCAGCCTTGTTCATAGTCAACAACAGGTCTTGTTCGACCCTGGGCCCACACAAGTAGGGATTCTAGTTCCTTCCACCCTGCGTGACCCAGTCTTTGTTCTTGGGGCACATACTGATTATGATAAAAGAGGTGAAGTTTTTCTATGTCAGCAATTGGCTATCTATGACAATCTTGACATTCTGATTTTGACATACAGTTCGCGACGAAAGGGCCATAACTTCTAGCATTCCGCAAGATCATGGTCAGACGCCCCTTGTGGGGTCGATCGTGGCAGACGCTGAAGATTTCGATCCCATCCACTATTTCGGGAATCTCTCGCCGTGGCGACCCATTTCGTCAAGCAACTACGGCCTACCAAAGGCATCTTATATCACTCCGGATGGATGCCAAGCCGTTCAAGTCCATCTACTTTATCGACACGGAGCCCGTTACCCAGTTCGGTCTTCAAGTCTTGGTGATTTTGTAAAAAAGATACGAGAAGCAGCTAGTTCCCCGGAGGGATTTGAGGCAAGCGGAGACCTTGAGTTTTTACGGAAATGGACGTATAATTTGAAAACCGAGACATTGACCCCGTTCGGGCGTGCTCAGTTGTGAGTTTTATGTTGGGTTCATTCCGACAGTAATGTGCTCACTCTAATTACCATAGATTTAGCTTGGGGACTACGTTTAGAGTGAGATATGGTGCGCTCGCTTCAGTATGCTACAATTTAGCCTGACCCTCGTCTTGAAGGTGAACTTCTGAGAGGGATTGACGATCTTCCCGTCTTTAGAACAACATCACAACGTGAGCCCTTTCGAATTCATGTTTTTTTTTTACCAAACGACATTGTATAGCCCGAATGCTCGACTCAGCGTACGTGGTTTAGTAACTCCTTGTGGGCTCCCTTTCACTATGTACGTAGTTTACACTTTGCGGCGGGTTTTTTCGGCCTTCATGACTACACACACCGATATCGTCAGCTCGTCGAAATTGAAGCAGACGGTGTGAACAGCACTCTTTCTCCAAGAAACAACTGCCCGAATGTTTGTAATGAGGTACTGGACAATGGACATCGTCGATACTCAGATCAGTGGGTCGAGCGGTATCTGGTTGGCGCTCGAGATCGACTCAGTCAACAGGTACTCGGATTCAATTTGACGATATGGGATTGCCTGCAGATGCAACAGCTGTGTGCGTTCGAGACCGCAGCTTTGGGAAATTCAAAGTTTTGTGGGCTTTTTACAGAAGATGAGTGGAAAGGATTTGCATATGCCAACGGTGATTGATTTACCCCGCCACTTTGGATCCATTTTGATATCTGTCGGTTGATAGCATTATTCATGTGGTATGGCTCGGGTCCAGGAAGTCCCATAAGTGCTGCCATGGGGAAAGGCTATGTCCAGGAACTTGTTTCACGGTTGACCAAGAAAAGGATATCTGAATTTGACAGTAGTGTTAATCGAAGTTTAGCCGGCGACGAGGTATTGTTCCCCTTCGGTCAGCCGCTATATGTCGATGCTACTCATGATACTGTGATGTCTTCAGGTAAGCTTTCTGCATTGATAGCGTCGGCGCACAGTGCAATACTGATGATATGTAATGGTGTTAGTCTACGTTGCTATGAACTTGACGAATTTCATTCGCTCTGGCCCTTTACCTCCTGATAGGATTCCAGGTAATTTGGTATCTCACTTTCTTTCTTGGTTTCCCCTACTGGGTCGTTCACAATCCCGAAATTTTGTCAGTCGTACAATACGGATGAAGTTATGCCTTTCGCAGCCAACCTCGTCGGACAAGTCCTCTCTTGTCCTTCTGCCTCTTCAATACATCAGACCCACAACACAAGTCAGAACAATCCCACACACATCCGATGGATTCTCAATGATGGTGTCCTTCCACTCACCGGTATCCAAGGCTGCGAGGCAAATGAACATGGGCTATGTGAAATTGGAGCATTCACTGAGGGGATGAAGATGAGGATCAAGGAGATTGATTTTAGGTTTGCATGTTTTGGAAATTATGCTTTTCCAGATCCGGACGATATTGTTGATGGGCAGTTGCCTCTGGAGTTGAGATGTCGAGAAAATGGAAATTCAAGATGAGGAAGATGAGATTAATTGATCTACTAATATATTTACAGTCGACCCATACACTGTTGTAACCATAGCTTTTCCCATCCCTCGAGCTAATTTAGGTGTCTCAAACCTATACTCTGTCAAAACCCATAGCCCGAGCCTTCTCCCAACTGTTTATGGGTTTGTTCGGAGTTGATTGTAGCAGCACACTAGGAAGATTGATAAGATACCTTCTCGCCAGTAACATTTGTTTCAACGCTTCAGTGTTTGCTTGGACTAGCAATATAACTTAGGAGGCATTGACTCGTTTACCAACAACCTCCTACTCCCTCTTCTTCATTCTTCTCTTCAAACATTTTGGATTAGTTGCGAATAATCCAATTTTCTCTTGCGTCTGCTTATATAGAACTTCGTAGTATGTTTTGTACACTGCCGCGGACTGTGTTCGAGCACCGCGTTACAAATTTTTTGTGAAGTAAAAAATTCGCATGAGTGCCCACCTTTTCCCACCGGTTGTTGCCATTCCTGTATATTCATCACGATGACGTTAGAATTTCTAACTGATGTTGCCAACAGCTTTGTAAGAAAATTTCAAGAAATGATTGCATCATCGAATATATTTACATTGTCTCTATAAGCTGCTTTGTAAAGCCAGCGAACCGGGGGTATAAAACAGGGTGTTGGCCAGTGTTCATTCAGTAGAACACCCATTCTCCCTTCCATGTCCCGCGAATACAACTATCCTGCACCTGGTGTGTCGTTCTACACACCTCATCAGAATCCACCTTCTGGAACTGCTGTCGATCCTCAGCCAAATGGGCAACCAATCCCACTGCTCTTCAAACCCCTCAGAATCCGTGGTGTTGATTTCCAGAATCGTATCTTTGTGAGCATATTCTTCTCCAATCTCCCTGCCAGAAGCTCAAGAGTTGTTCATAGCTTTCTCCGCTATGCCAGTACTCAGCCGAAGATGGATTCATCTATGCGTGGCACATGGCACATCGTAAGCTCATTTCTTTTCCTTTTTACCCAATCTCTAACTGGCTTCACATGTAGTTGGAGGGATAATTTCTCGTGGACCGGGTCTCACATTTGTTGAGGCGACTGCCATTCTCCCAGAAGGACGTATTAGCCCAGAAGATGTTGGGATCTGGTCAGATGGGCATGTCGAGAATCTTTCCAAAATTGTTGAATTTGCACACTCTCAATCCCAGAAAATTGGGATCCAGCTCGCTCATGCTGGTCGTAAAGCTTCCACATTCGCTCCTTTCATTCCTGGCCCTCCAACGACTGGTGCGAACCCGCACGAACGCGGTTGGCCTGATAACGTGTGGGGTCCCAGTACTATCCCGTTTTCTGAAGACTTCCCCAAGCCGAAGGAGTTGACAAAAGAGGGAATCAATCGTGTCATTCAGGCGTTCAAGGATGCTGCCGTTAGATCTGTCCGAGCTGGTTTTGATGTCATTGAGGTTCACTCTGCTCATGGGTATCTATTGTCGACGTTCTTGAGCCCGGGTAGCAATGTGAGAACTGATGAATACGGAGGAAGTTTTGAGAACCGCATCAGATTACTGATCGAAGTGGTCGACGCTGTACGAAGCGTTATCCCGCAGTCAATGCCACTATTTGTCCGGTAAGTAATGCTTAATAAGATTGAGAATGACAATTGGTTAATGACTGTCCGTAGTGTATCGGCTAGCGAATGGCTGGAGCAAGTTGCGCCCGCTGATCCTCAGTGGAGACCTGATGATACCGTTCGGCTCGCACCTATCTTAGCCGAACATGGCGTCGACCTCCTTGATGTCTCCTCGGGCGGAATCGACTCTCGGCAACGTATGATTCTAGGGGAAGCCTACCAAGTTCCTTTTGCAGGTGCTGTCAAACAGGCCGTTGGGGACAAAATTCTCGTCGGTGCTGTTGGCGGGTTAGGTAGTGGTCCTATTGCCAAAAAAGTTTTGGAGAAGGGCCAAGCAGATGTTATATTCGTTGGAAGACAGTTTCAAAAGAACCCTGGACTTGTATGGAAGATGGCTGATGAATTGGGTGTCGGTATCGTCCAGGCGAAACAAATCGGTTGGGGGTTCCATGGTAGAGGCCGGGTTGCGGCGGGCAAAGAAACCAAGATGTAGACTAACCAACTTCTCTAGGTTCCATGCAATCACGTAGTAGATGTTGAGCATCATGTCTTCAGAACAGTAATTCTAGACTCAATTTAATAGACAACTCGCACAATGGAATAGACAATCCTACTCCTCACTTTTAGTCAAGACCGGCGGTTTTTCCCGTCATGGAGTGAATCTGAGCTCCGTGAGCCTGTCAACCTGCAGTGCGCAATTCCAGAATCATTGTCATATAAGCATCGTGCGAACTAGAACATTGATAAATGCTGGGAAGAGCGTGTCTACGGATTACTTCTTATGGATCGCTTCTATGGGTTCTCAGGTTCGTTTCGGATTGTGCAGACGTGAATATGTGTCACCACTAATCTCATATATTCATACACCTACTCCAGACGTTATAAAGGAGACGAGAGATGAGCAAAACAACCAACCAAGTGAAGAAGAATAGAAAGGCAAGCAGTCCCAGTCACAAAAATCAAGCATTTTTGCTATCCATAGCCCTTTCCACAGCTTCCCCTACCCACTTTTCGAAAGCCTCTTGATCCATGGTACCCTGCTCGTTGAAAAACAAAGTATAACTCTGCTCCACTTTTGATTTTCCTTTTGCCAAAAGCGACTTTCCGGCATTAGTAGAACGGACATAAGAAATGGAGAGTATGTACGCTGGTGGTACTGATTTTGTGTTGTTGTTGGAGGGTGAGGGTTTGATTCTACGTGCGGGTTGTGTTTTGGACGAGAGTGTGATGCGTTCGGTTATTATCTATTAATCAAAAAATACAGGTTTGATTCGGTTGGATGAAAAAGAGCGAGGGGTAGACTTTTCGACTGCCACAAGGGCTACTCACGCGTTTCGAAAACGTCTTCCGCTTTCCTACAAAGATAGTATCTCCCTCCACGAAATATGCATACAACGTCTGTATTGACGTCAACAAAAAATACCTACAAAAGATCTCAACCATCAGCACAAGAAATACATTACTATTCAAATGCACTTACACGATAACACCGAACCAGATTACAGGCTTCGATTTCTCAAAATCGACTTTGTATCCGTAGAGTGCCGTACCACCAGCCACAAAGACAGATAACCAGCCTAAGCCGAGTCTGATGTCGGTATGGAGATGAATTTGCTTGAACAAATCTGGTCGGGAAAGGTACTTTAAAGGGAAGCGCCTCAGTAAGGGAGTTTCTTGTGAACAGAGTCAAGCAACGCACACGTTTGACAGCATCATCACAAGCATTTTTCAATTCTGTAACATTGGCATTGTTGACCTTGACAACGTCGCGGTCGGCTGAAGAGACAGGAACTGAAAGAGGACCTGCTGGTCTATCTGGAGGCTCCGAAGTTGCTCGTTGATGTGCATTTGAATTGCTTTTTGCATCTTTTGCCATGATCAAATGCTGTGAGCCCAAACAGAAGACAAAGCCAAGAGGTCGACCTGCGTACCGACGTGGCCAAAGGCATCACACGTGAATAGGCATTGTATTTCCCACGTATGTTGATTTCAATGAAAAAAGGAAAGTACAAATACATTTTAACAAGCGGTCTACAACTCCTGGCTAACACCCTCGTCCTTCTTGCCTTTGGAAGATTTCTGGGGTAAAAGTTCCTATGAACAAGACAAGTCAGTATCCCATTCAGATATTGCAGATGAAAACCGTACGGGAGAAATGTAGGGGACTACGCCACCCTGTGAGATTATAACATCACCAAGAAGCTTATTAAGCCTGTAGAAAAAATACATTAACAGTCTGTCTAAATGCCAGGATGGCCTAGGAACGCACTCTTCGTCATTTCGGATAGCAAGTTGGAGGTGACGAGGCACGATACGCTGCTTTTTGTTATCTCGAGCAGCATTACCGGCAAGCTCGAGGATCTCGGCAGCAAGGTATTCAAGCACAGCAGCGAGGTATACTACATCATGTCTCAGCATTAGTTTTACGGTCGTTTAGGGACAATATAACTGACCTGGTGCCCCAGCACCCACGCGCTGCGCATAGTTTCCCCTCTTCAACAGACGGTGGACACGACCGACAGGGAATTGAAGACCCGCCTTTGAAGATCGCGACTGAGCCTTTGAATCAGAGCTCGCCTTGCCACCAGAAGATTTTCCAGATTTTCCTTTACCAGACATGAGATGTGATGTAACGCTCGATCGCGCAGGCGCCGGGTGCTACTGTATTTATCTGTATTTGTGTAGATCACGCCGTACTTGCACAGTCACGTGCTTATCACGCGTTCCAATCAACAGCCTTGATTCATGCGCAAATACAGACAAATCGACGCGTCTGTATTTATTCACTCGGCTTGTCTTCCTGCACATTCATCTAACTTTGATATTCGGAATGCCCCCAAAACCTGCTTCCACTGCCGGCAAGGCTCCTGCATCTACTGCTTCCAAGGCTCCCGCCAAGTCCTCTGAGGCAAGTAAGGCTGCGAAGAAGACTTCGAAAGCTGCAGCCTCTGGTGCTGAGGGTGACAAGAAAAAGCGCAAGAAGGTTCGCAAGGAGACCTACTCTTCTTACATCTACAAGGGTGAGTATCTCTGTCATGAGACAGGAAAGCATGTTAATCGCGTTCCGCAGTGCTCAAGCAGGTGCACCCTGACACTGGTATCTCCAATAAGGCAATGGCTATCCTTAACAGCTTTGTCAACGATATTTTCGAACGTATTGCCACCGAAGCTTCTAGTATGTTCTTCACCATCTCTGAATTACTTCCCCATTAATTCTTTTCAGAACTTGCGTCATACTCTAAGAAATCTACGATTTCCTCACGCGAGATCCAGACGTCTGTACGTCTGATTCTTCCTGGTGAACTCTCCAAGCATGCTATTTCTGAGGGTACGAAATCAGTTACTAGTACGTACCTCTAGCTTGATTCTTCTATGACTCATTTGGACCTATTTCCATCCAGAATTCTCATCGGTGGGAGCCAGATGAACATGACATCCTTCGCGTTGTTCAGTTTCCCTTTCCTTTTGCGTTGATTTGTTCATGGTTGTACATCACTGTATTTATTCTAATCTTATCAACTTTTGTCTGACAACTCTGCATGTGTTCATCATTGTGCTGTCAGTTTGAGTGTCTGATTCTTTGTATTTGCTAAGTTTTGTGAAGAGATAAGAAGACTGCAGGAGATCCAATCAATTGCACTTCGTTTAATCGGGCGACATCAGATTAGTGCCAACTCTCCTTGTTTTTGATAGCTAACTGTGAAACGGCGCTTATCTCTTGTGTAGTATGGCAAGACCAAGGCATGTTTATCTCAATCCAGATGAGGATTTGGATTTGCAGTCTTCAACAGGACGAGCTTCAAGTTATAGACCTTTACCTGCTATTCCAGGCCAAAACTCTACAACATCTACTGCTATTGCTATCACTCCTGTGCCTATCAGACCATTACCTGATGTACTATCAATATCACTGCCAACACCCACACGACCCGGTATACAGCCTGCGTCTCCGTCACCCATGACGGCAGAGGCAATGTCATGGGGAAGGCATAACCCGCCGTCTAGTGATCCGAGTTTGGATGATGAGGTAAAAGACGGAGTGAATACTACAGATATATCATGTTCTTCACTGTGGTCTACAAGACGAGGTATCGAAAGGATGGCGATGACCCAGCCTTCAACAGCTATCTCTGCGCAACCGAGGGACAAAATCCGGGCATCGACTTCTACTTTTGCAGCGTCGACATCCACTGGTGGACGTGTTACCTCAACGTCTTCTGTGGCATTAAATCGTTCCGTTGCTATGCTCCACTTGGTTTCCCCGCTTGTACCCACAACTTCAGTATCTCCACTCTCATCATCGTCATTATCAACGTCCACACCGATCCCTTCCCTGATCTATGGACCGAGACTAGACCCGCAATCGTCACAAAACACATCTCACCTCAACAAGGCTTTTCTCGTACCACCATCACCAGAAGTACTCGCGAAAAGAGAACACAATATGAATCCTCATAAAGTATTTGTAAATAGGTTACCACAAGAATTGTTGAGTGCCATCTTCTTACTGCTCATCTCTCCTTCTTTATCGCCAACATCATCGGGATCACTAAGAGCAGGAAGTCCACGGGGAGTGATCACAGTGGATACAAGGTCCCCACGCAAAGTCTCCCAAGTGTGTCATTTCTGGCGTTGCGTAGCATTAGACGAACCGGTACTATGGGCGCGCACGCTTGACCTCCGAGAAGGACCAAAGTGGATAATGGAGAATTTGAAGAGAAGTGGAGAGTGTACGATGGACGTCGTCGGACTCAGTTCAAGTCCAACAACTGTTACACGGCTTCCCGGTATAAATTGGGATGGTAGTGGGATGAGCACATTGGGGATAGTGCTGAATGACTTGAAGAGGATAAGGAAGTTGCATTTGACGATTGAAACGAAGGAAGAATGGAGGCGGTTTATAGATATTTTGATGGGAGAGGAAGCACCGGCACTGGAGAGTTTAGTAGTGAAGAGTTTGATTAGGAGGATTCTTACTCCTGGAAGTGATATATTAATCGGTAACCAAGGAAGAAGTTCTTTCGGAGGAGAAAGGTCCGATGGCGGTTCGATGAGATTGTCGGAAAGGATGTTCAGAGGTAAAGCACCGAAATTGGAATATCTTTCATTATCCATGGTCTCCCTGTGCACCCTCTCACCGCTCCCTTACCTGTCCTCTGTTACCACGCTCCAGATCACTGATCTCGAAGACACATACCAGATGAGCATCTGTTCCTGGCTCTCCATCGTTCGCCAGACTCCTCTCTTACACATTCTCGTCCTTCGTTCCGTGTTCTCACCGGAAATCTCAACAGAAACATCGCAATCACAAATCAACGTCATTCTCAAGAAACTAGAATATGTCGAGTTGAAAGGGACACTGATGGAATGTTGTAGATTTTTGGAGAAATTAGCGGTACCGGGAGGGTGTAAGCTGATAATGGGGTGTAATAGAGCGAATAATGTGAATGCAGCGATGACACTGGGCGATTGGATGAGAGAGAGGAGGAGACGAAGTGAACACATGGAAGGAATCTTGAAGACGCCAAAGGAGATGATGAAAAGCAATGAGAAACGGAGAAGTCTGCTTGTTCATCCTTCTGTGGTCAGGCTGGTGATCAGGGTCAATGAGGGCGGTATGGCGGAGGAGGATGAGGGTGAATGCGCTGTGAATCTGGATCTGGCGTTTGCGTTGGTCGATCCCCCGAACGAAGAGAGACAGAGACTTGTGGTCGAGATATTTAGCATACTGACACGGGCATTGCAAATGGTGTATGACGACAAGGGCGGGTTCGACACGCTGAACCTGTCGCTGTTCGGGGTGAAAGATATAATACAACTATGGAGAGACGAACTGGTCCTATTTCTGGCGGGGTTGGACAGCGTGGAACATTTGCAGGAGATGACCGGATACACTACAACCATCGTTTTCCCACTACTTCACCAGCGACGTGGGTCGATCAATGTCCTTCTTCCTGCACTGTCAAAGGTCACCCTGGCATTTGTAGAGTTTGGAGAAAATGTAGATGATGAATTCGAGGCATCGTGCGACGTACGTACAGTGCCTGACTTTGTGGCACGACGGTGTAAGACTGTTCGTCAAAGGACCGGCGGACTGCAGGTGCACTTTGAGTGCTGCAGTGGACCGAAGCGTATTCTGGACGAACTGCGACAGCTCCGAGTCCAGTATCGACTTGGATGGGCGTGTGATTTTGACATGGAATAGTCTCCCAATGACCCACACGGTCAGTCATTCCAAACATGTGAGGCAGCGAGCGATGATGTGGATCAAAATCAAGGCTGTGACAGCGGACATCAAGAAAAACATCTGGGGATTGTCCATTACTGGGCGGGAAACCAGAGGCCGGGAATCTTGCTGAGTTTAGAAAGGAGGGGAGGGCGGCGGAAAACTTGCAACCGCGCAACAAGTCTCATTATCTACCATCATAAAAATGAGACATCTGATCATCAGGCGACGAAACATATTTTTAGTGCAGCGCTTGATCTTTTGAAACATTATTGAAAAATTGGTTTCGATGGAAAGGGTAGAGTGGCTGCTACAGAAACATAGTGACTCTGATTATTTGGGGAATCAGTCCTCTCACACCATGCTAGAAGACCCTGCTCACAACATTTCTACAGCACATTTGATGACCTCATGTGATGTGGAACCCCATGGTATATCAACGGCTCTGCTTTGCACAGACTCTCGAGGGGTGCAACTCTCCAATTGGGGCACCCATGAGGGAAGGACATCAGTGTTTGATCAACGGATAGTGCTGTTCAACTTGGGAAGACTGCTTGTATTATAATCAGCCCCTGCTGTGGAGAGCAGTATTAGTATCAAAGGGAAATAGGTATAGTGAATCACAGAGTCACACCAATCATTTTGGCAACTGACAGTTGGAAGCTGCGGCGCCCATCCTGCAAGTCGCATCAAGGATCCTGGCTGTGGGCGGGGGTGGTGATTTGGCTATGGTTTATTGGGAGGGTTGTAACCAACCTCATACGGACTGCGATCGGACGCCGTTTTAAAAAATGATTATAATTAGGTGCAGTACACAAAAGTAAACATGTAAAATACACTGAGCCATCAAAGTCACTTTTGGAAAATTCGACTCGCTAGCGCCTCAAGTAAACTGCCGTAGTTGCCACGTAACGTCAATTTCACTATGTACGGCTTGTCCATATCGCTGTTTATCTTCCTGTCCTTTCTCGTCATTCTACCCCAGCCCTCATTGGCCATCAAATTCTCTCTCCAGGCCCTCCGCTATCCACCGGCAAAATGTATATGGAATGCAGCGCATCCGAATACGTTAGTCATTGTTACTGCAAATGTCGGGTCGAATGAAAACCAAAGGGTGGATATCGAGATTGTGGACTCATCGCCGCACAGGAATGTATATTTGAGTAAGAAGGATATCAAGGGTGAATCGAGACTGGCCATTACCACGCACGGAGAGGGCGAGGTCGGGGTTTGCTTGAGGAATTATATTATAGGCAGTGCGTACTGGTTTGGTGCACTTTTCTTTTTGCTCAAGACTGAGAAGGTGTGTCGCATCAACAAGCATCCAAACTGGCGAGTGTAGTTGATTTGGATGTGGACATTGGTGCGGATGCTGTGGACTACAAGTGCGTTTTTCTCATCTTCCTTCCTTTCAATGTGCAATGCTTATGGGATGAAAGTGCCATTGCAAATCAGGAATCTTTGTCAGGCTTAGAGACGGAGATGCGTAAACTGGAAGGCATAGTCAAAGAGATTTTGGACGAGATGAAATACCTCGAGAAACGAGAAGAACGTTTTACGTCTACGAACAGTACGTTGTCTGTTCAATTTTATCCAGAAGTTGACAATTTCTATCAGCCTCTACGAATGTACGAGTACAGAATTTTGCATTGTTCTCGATCCTCTCGCTGGCTGCGCTGGGCGTATGGCAGATTCTCCATTTGCGCGCGTACTTTCAACGCAAGTACCTTATTGATTAGCACGTTGTATTTTTTGGTTGCATTAATTGTCGAAACATCAAATTACGTAATTATGAGATGATGAGTTCCGGAATCCTCACCAATCACTTTCTTAGACAACAATAACGGACCGTTGCCACACCATTCTGTGAGCAGGGAACAACAAAAAATCCGCAACGCTTGATAGGCCGTGGTTGCAGCTTTTGACGGCCTGCTGGGGCTTCGTTCGTGGATGGGAACATGGCGACAAAAGAGAATCAAGAAACGCTACGCCTGCTTGTGCAGTATGTTTCTAGAGCGTTTTATGAGCCCAAATATACCATTATCTTGGATCAGCTCGCCCGGCATCCGGTGTGAGTATGCTTCTAGTTCTTTTCTTCGCATGTCTTGCCTCTGTTGTTTTGAAGTTCTGTTCGTATTGACACATACTTTTCTTTCTATCCTACTCGACTTGAATTGCCACCGTGTCACCGTTCCCATTTTTGCTACTTTCTCGACCATGCGCGGATGTATGACAACATTTCTCTACGTTTCGTGCGGTCCTATAGCTTGAAAGACGATGATCTAGCGGGAAGGATGGGTCTCCAACCGAAAGAGCTGAATAAAGTCATCGCTTTGCTCAGCAGCCATCGTCTTGTTCAAGTGTGCGTAATACCAACCCTTCTACTCTTGACGTTCAATGTTGCGGATAATGTGTCTGTAGGTATAGACAAAACGAACTGAAAGAAGGTGCACAGCGGTCTGTTGGAAAACAATACTACTACATCGACTATCAGCATTTTTGTAACGTTGTAAAATGGAGAATTGCAAAGATGCGGCATATCATTGATTCTTCATTACGCAATGTATGTCCTCCGTCAATCCCATTTTTTATACTTGGTCTCAGTCATTTCCTTTGTACACACAGGAATTAGACAATAAAGGATATGTTTGTACATTATGCAAACAGTCCTACTCTCCTCTTGATGTCGACAAGTTAATGGATTTCGCAAGGGGTATAATGGTATGCGAGATCTGTCATGCAGAGGTGGTAGATAATGAGAATGCGGAGAGTGTGCAAGGGAGCAAGGATCGAATGCAAAGATTTAATCATCAGATGCGGTTCATTCGAGAAGGGTTGCAGAAAAGTGAAGCCATGGTTTTACCTGCGTATGTTCCCGCCTCTCTGTTCCCGGACTGATCCATAACATGCATCAAGTTTCGATGTAGCAACATGGGTCAAAACCCATTTCACCGATCCTGACGCTAAAAAGCTTTCAAACGGGACCTCTTCCACCGCTCAGGGTGTCCTCAAAATTGCTGGCGCCTCTTCCAACTCCGCTCAACAAGATGAAGGTATAGGGATCATGATGGTTCTGGACAAAGATGAATCTACACGTAGACAAGAACGTGCTGCAGAGGCGGAATTGAAAAGACAACAGAATGCATTACCAGCTTGGCATTTGAAGAGTACAATCACGGGGGATTTGACGGCTCTTGGAATTGAGGAGACCAGGAGAGCTGAGGCTGCTGCCATCGCTGCTGCTGCTGCTGCTGCTGCAGGTGGAGCGGGTACCAGTGGAGGAGGGAATGATGAGATTTTGAGAGGATTGGGAGTCGTTGGCGGTACGTCGTCGTCACGAATGGGGGCGGTGGCATCAGTGACCTCGGCTGTCGGAGTTAATATAACTGGACATGACGACAAGGTGAAAGTAGGACAGGATGATGCCGATTGTGCGTTATTTTTTTTGCCTCCCACTCTTTCCTTACCCACACCTCTTTCCCCAATAGATTACGACCAGTATTATGCCTCCCTAGCAGCATCAGCAAATGTCTCAGCAGTCCCAACACCCGGTTTATCCTCAGAGTCAGGAGATTATTCCTACACTCTAGAGGGAACGCCAATAAATCTGGATGATGATGAGGATAAAAAACCAAATGTTGAATACCTGGAATCGTTGAATGAATATAGAAAGAGGAGTAGGGGTAGGGAAGATGTTGATGGAACAACTAATGGGACCAGAAAGATAGCGAAGACCAGTGCGGATGCAGATGTGAATGGGTCCGTGAATACCTGCGTAAGTACAAATGGCGTTGGGATGGTGGAAGCGATGGCGGACGAAGAAACTCGGTATATGAATGGTCATGGATTTGGGTATGAAGACATGGAGGAAAGAGCTGACGATGATGAAGCTCGTGATAGAGAACCGAAGGATGATCCAATTGTATACGGTATGACTCTCTTCTCTCGTTATTTCGATACTCAAATGTCCTTCAGTCAATGGAAATCCAGTATCTTATTCAAAGGTGACGGAGGAAGACCACGAGCTCATGACACCAGACGAATATACAGCATATTTTGAAATTATGCAGTCATTGTCGATGTCGTGAGACTTGACCTGGTCAAGAAAACTATGTATATGAGAGTCATTTCTCTGTCCTCGACTTTACTTAAAAGTCGATGGGTCATGCCAGTGTGTAGTTTGGGTGTTTGGTCGTTGCTGTCAGTGTTGATGCTGGCACAGCCAGTATCTGAAAGTTGGACTTATAGGATGGGTCCTTGATCAAAAGACATTATCTATCTACTGTAGTGTATCTATCAGTCGAGCCTAATGCATGCAATGCTTTGAACCGCTTCACAATAAATTTCCGGGAGCTCTTTCTGAGCTCTTTCTGTCTCTTTCTGTCTTATAAGATGCTAAGAATAGAACATGGAAGCTATCAAAGTGGACATACCACAGGTTAGTAATGGTATTTTTCGACCATCAGCTCTCGCTTGCACTTCGATTCTGGAAAGGGAGGAGTGCCTGCATTGAAAAAAATCGTGTTTGAACGTTTCTCACCTGCATAAACTGAACAAACTTGGATTTCCGCTTCGTCTTGTAATCATACGTTGTTTGTCGATTCATCATCATTATCCGATGATCCTTATACACATCATTTAAGATCGCCTCTTGATCCTTGTGAAACTTCTTGTTGGGAAGTGATTGTTTCATGTGTCTTAAGATAGTATGCACTCTCTCAAATCCCCACACATTTTTCGAGAGGATAAACCCGCGCATTAGAGAGGTGTAGAATACGAGATCCGGTTCGGGGGCCGTGTTGACGCGAGCTTCAGAGGATTCTGAATTTGAGTTTAGTGAAGGAGTGACAGGGTTGGTTGGGAATGGATTGGAGGATACTGTAGCGAGGCCTCGGACGAGGTCAGGGCTGTAATCGTGTTTTTGGCGTTCGAGACGCTCGTAGAGGCCTGATTCGTCTTCAAGGGTTCTCAGGATCTTCATTACAACTTCGACCTCACCCATCTTAGCATAAAACCCTGCAAGTTCGGTGTAATGGTATATGCTGGGTTCAATATTGAGTTCAACCATATCCTGGATAATCCTCGACCCACGAGACGGGCCAGCATATATCATCAAGCGACGCATAAAAGGTGTAAATGCAGCGTAGTCGATACGGGTGCGCCATGACGGTGGTGGAAGAAGAGGACGGAGTCTTTGAAGTGATTTGTTAGAAGATTCGAGTTGATCGTGTCCACGAGCAAGTGAGAGAAGTTTCATGTAAAGGACTTCGAGTTCCTGGTCTGTAGGTGTGAGTGCAACGAGAGCGTGCCAGACAAGGTTACAATGGATTTTCATCGGCCAGGCTTTGGTGACCGGAAGACCTGTAGGCCCAAGACGGGTATAATTGCATATACGTGTGAGAGTGTTGGGCTCTGATTGTTCAAAAGCGGCCATAGGATATGGATTGGTGGGGTCGGGTGTTTGGTGGTGACTTCGTAGACGTTCAAGTCTATCGTATATTCGTAGAACATTTGTTCGAGGTACACCAGAGAGGTAGAAATGATCGACAAAAGTTTTGATGATGAGGGGGTGTTGACCCATGAGACGGTAATAGATCATCTCAGCGAACAGGAAGGCGGAATAGTTACGGTAGCTAGTTTTCATTGAAAGGTTCAGTAGGAGAGTAGGTGCTCGTGTGCGGCCGGTTGCGAGATAACGTTGAAGAAATTCAACGATAATAGTGGGATGAGGAGGGTCTTCTGCACTTCGCAGTACCCGTCTGAGGTAACGAAAGGTTTCTGGGAGAGGTTTTCCGATATGTGCGTCTGGGTCAGAACCACCCAGTTGATTCATCATAATCTCGTTCTCGGCCTTGAGGTGTAGTTGTCGTAGTTGGTGCATCTTATCAGTACTCAGTAATTGTTCATACATGGCTTCAATACGAGGCAGGTATTGAGCAAATAACGGATTTCTTGCGTCGCGGACCGTACGAAGGAGCTTCTCGCATGTGTACAATGAGATTTGAAAGCCACTATCGCCCTGTGGAAGTAGAGAGACTGCTTCTTCTACGCGGCCGGAATAAGCAAGATATCGTATTGCCCTCCTACGTAACCGTGATACGAATTGGTTCCATCTGTCAGCAGTGCTCTCCTGTGAATGCTTCTCGTGGTATGATAAATATGCATTCTCTAGTTGGTGGATGAAGGGCACGGCCTCATTTTGAGAAGCAAAGCGCATGATGAAGCCGATTTCCTGTCTGCCAACAAAACCTTGATATCCCTTCTCCGCCAAAATCAAAAAAAAGCGTTCCATCATAGTCATGTTTGTAAGCGGGTCGTTCATGAGTTCACGTAGAATAATCTGAATAATGCTTGTGCGTGAGTTGCGTGGTTCTTCCGCAGTGGGCATGAGCGAAAACCATGTCGTAAATAGCTCCAGTTGGTTATCAAGTGTGAAATTGTCAGAAAGCGGTCGACGCAGGACATCAAACGCAGCATAGCCATAAACATCTGAGAAGGGGATAGTGGCGTGAAGCTGCTGGAGCTCGCTGAGAAGGTGAAACGCGTCCTGATACTTTTCAATCGTCACCAAGTGAAGGAGCTGGTCTGTAGCAGATTGACGAGGATAGCGGTCGTGGGTCGACTTGTGAATAACGTAATCCTCATTCATCTCGTCCTCGAAGACGGACTGGCCATTGATGTCAGGAGCAGGGAGGATAAGGGGCAGCGATGCCTCTACAGCCTCGAGGATAGAGGGAGAGCGCGCAGATGTTGTCATGATGGAAATATAGTCTTCGGATGCATCTTCAAACACCTCAGAAGGCTTAACTCCATCAAACGAGCTTGAACTGCTTTCATGGTCATAGCGGGCTAGAGCCTGAGAGACGTCTTGCTCAAAAAATGTAAAAACATCACTTTCCAGGTACTCCTTTGCAAGAGGAAGGATGTCGTCCTCTATCAGCCCCCTGTAACCTTTTCGGGCGAGAATTCGACCTGTAGTTGTGATAAAACGGGGATCGGCTTTCGTATGGTGCCGAAGGACGTTGGCACACCCTTGGAAGAACAGAGGATTGACATATTGAGCGTCTGGGAGTAGCTGGAGCCAGTAGCACAAGATTTCACGATCCTTGTCGTCTAGCGTTTGCTGCGAGAGAAGATGGTCTACAGCCTTTGCGTAAACGGGATGTGGGCTGACTACAGTCCTGAGTATTTGCAACTCAACAAGCATAACTCCAGCCTGTTGATATTTGCCTTCCTCTACTAGTTGCTTTACTGTTTGAGGGGATGTGACATAGCTACGTGCAGTGGGGTATCCAAGTTGAACCCGTTCTTCAAAGCCAATAGCTCTATGGGGCCGTATGCTTAAACTGAGTCTTTGGGAAAGTCCACTCTTAAGGAGTATTCCATCAGCAATAGATCTCCAGTGAACACGAATCAAAGAGAGCATAACAGAAGACAGGGAGTCATTCTATAAAGACTTTTTATTTCGGAGTTGGATTGTCTCGATCATACCGCCTGTGTCACATCACATGACATGGCGCGCGAGATAAGATTCGAAGTGACAGTACTGTCAGGCCTCTGCTCCTTGTCCGTGCCCGCTGGTCGTGCATCTCGCTGCTTTTCCACATCTCCTATCTTATATTAGCTTAATACTATACTATGGCACATGTCTCTGAAAGTCCCCCTCGAGCTCCCCCGGTTCAGTATGCGGCCCCTCTTGGTACTCGCTGGGCAAAGGAAAAGGCTGCAGCAGGCGGTAGTTCAGCCTTCGATCTCATGACAGATCCTAAGAATATAGGACCCTGGATACTTGGGGAATGTGTCGGGAAAGGAGCCTCTGGTCGTGTCAAGATTGCCAAACACCGGCGTACTGGTCAACTGGCGGCTGTCAAAATTCTTCCAATTGCTCCCCTGGTCAACTCACGCTCTTCTCTTGCCACCCAACAAGCAAAATCCGAAAAACAGCGTCTGGGAATAGACCGCGAAATCACGATGATGAAATTAATGAACCACCCTAATATTATGCGTATCTATGACGTATTTGAAGGCGAAAAGGAACTCTTCTTGGTTCTCGAGTTTGTGCAAGGTGGCGAGCTATTTGATTTTCTAGTTAATCGCGGTAGACTCCCTCCGACCGAGGCTCTGGAATACTTCAAGCAGATCGTCTATGGTCTAAACTATGCTCATACATTTTCTATCATTCACCGGGATCTCAAACCAGAGAACATACTGATCGCCTCATTGAAACCCCCTTTAGTCAAGATTGCAGACTGGGGAATGGCTGCATTTGCTCCGCCGTCTTTACAGTTGGAAACAAGCTGCGGATCTCCACACTATGCGAGTCCGGAAATTGTCAATGGCGAGAAGTATCAAGGAAATGCTACTGATATCTGGAGCTGTGGTGTTATTCTGTTTGCCCTTCTCACTGGTCGGCTCCCTTTTGACGATAAGAATGTTCGCAACCTACTCGCTAAAGTTAAAACCGGCAAGTATGATATGCCTAATTGGATCGACCCTCTAGCAAAGGACCTCCTGAGTAGGATGCTCGTAGTCGATGTCAGGAGACGAATCACGGTATGCTCTTCGGCAACCCGGTAGCCTATACCTGATTTTTGATTCTCCAGATTCCAGAAATTCTGATACATCCTTGGTTGACAGCCAACCATCCTACGTGCGATACTCCAGATTCAGGAGTGGTGATACTTACACCACCGCTTCCTCCATCTCCTAGTGAATTGGCTCAGCCTATTGCCTCCCCAGAAGACATCGATCAAGAACTCTTGGGATCGTTGAAGATTATATGGGGCAAACATGCAGACCCAGATAGCGAGAATATTATTCGAGATCTCTGTTCTCCTCCCGGATTTGGCATCCATGCAAAAGCATTCTATTTTCTACTTGGCCGCTATCGCGAAGAAACGATGCAAAAACGGCTGACCGAAGGTGCAGGTGATTATCAGGACTTGTCGCGGCCTAGCCAAGTAGGCGAGCAAAGAATTCTGAGGATATACCGTCCGAAGGCTCATACCTTGCCGGTGTTCCAACGTTCCTCTCCGGCTCTTCTCACTACAAGCCAGCTGACCCAATCACCGTGTAGGGAGTCTGCCCCGACTGCATGTCCGCTTCCCGCCTCGCCGGTAGGTCCTCGCCCACCTCCTGTCTACTCCAGTCGTCCTCAGGCCGAGGCCTGGCGAAATCAGTTTCAACAGGACTTCAGTCCTGATTCCCCGCATACATCGACACCGCCACCACTTCGTCCGATATCCGTTTTTGCTCTTGGCCGAGGCGGCCCTCGACCACAGCCACCGCGAAGAGGCACTTTCACTGGGACCTCAGAAATACCGAGCTTGGGTTTTGCTCAACACTTGCATAATCTACAGGATGCTTCCCGACACAAGTCTCAAGGTTCATGCACCACTTCAGCTATCAAGGGTAGGTCTTTATCAAAAGGTAAGAACCATCAAGCCTTAGAAGCTACGGTTCCTGATACGCAATTAATCTCCAAGACGCAACAGCTCCTTTGCTTACTGCACCCAAAACTGCAGATCCAGTACTCCAACATACACTCGCTAAAGGTGCTGATGGTGTGAACGACCATGGTTTACCACCCATGTCTCCCGGCTCGAGCCCTCGCCACGATGGAAGAGGTTTTGGTTTAGTCCTGTCTCATCAACAGTTCTCTCTTCCTTCCACTCATCGAGAGACTCGCAGAGTCGATCGCGTTAGCAAGAGCAAAGCACAGAGGAGCGTAGATAAGGAGAACCATAGTACTTCGGATGAGGGTTGGAGTTATATCGGATCGGACCTAGAACAGAATTCGCTTGGCTTCGCAGCTGATGTCGGACGCGGACGTGACATGGGCAAGGAAGTTGGAAATATGCCCCGAAACTTGATGTCACTTCAGCGAGGCAGAAAAGAGAAAGAAAGGAAGAATAGACGTGGGTCATGTCTGATTTATCTTATGATATCCTGCTAACGTTCTGATCACAATTAAAGCCCCACCCCTGGAATTGCCACAGAGGTCCATGACTACTCTCCTCAATCCTCTAGGATCACCAATAAATTTGTCCTCTCCCCTCCAGAGCCCACCTGTATCAGCTGCTTCTAATCGATTGATAACTTCCCCTGTTGTTGGAGAGTTCAAGGGATGGTTCACTAACCTCTTCAACTGGAAGTCCAGTGGTCAAGGAATGTTCTACTCAGTTTACGATCTACCCAGCACTCGAATGGATGTCTGTCGGATGCTGGAGTCCTTCGGTATCACTGTTGACAATGTCGCACAGACTGTCACCGATCTTGGATATGGGGAACCACTGCGATGTCGACTCGATTTGGTCATGACAGACGCCCTTACAGGCAGCACCTGGAAACCTACAAGGTTTAGAGTTGAATTCTCCCTGGGTCACGGTGACTCCACACTCTCTCCGAGAGAAAATTTCTACTTCCCACATAATACGGTGTTGATTGGATCGACAGCCATCGCTCGTGGTCGCGTGTCTAGTTTCATTGGGAAGACTACCACCTCAAGCACTCCATTGCCAAGCCCAGCACCTTTGAATACCATTCAACTTCCCTCAGGTTACTCTTGTGCGGTGATAGTCATACATGAAAAGGGATCCGTGACTACGTTCAAGGCTGTATGGAGACGTTTGAAGGAGATCTATGGCGACACTTCATCCGCACACCCCTGCTTCAGCCCGGCCATGCAAACATCACCCTTTGCCGAGAATAATCAGCGACTCGTATTCAATTGACCAGCTCTAGTCAGGGACTTTTTTCCTAGGAGACTCCCCATTCTCCTAGTATCCTATCTAGATGGCAGTTATATCCTGTACATTACACAAGACTATTAATCACTACCAGCAACAGGCATCTTGATCACCGTGGACACGAAAAGTTTTTTTACACAACTAATGACAGTTATCAATATTGTCGTATACTTTTTCCAACACTAGCCGCCTCAA
>Ga0153967_100138_pt1 | contig 48228 bp, 67 predicted proteins | sample TSFL051MetaG_FD_104688 | JGI IMG/M metagenome (GOLD analysis project Ga0153967, IMG submission 104688) | Attine ant fungus gardens microbial communities from Florida, USA - TSFL051 MetaG | ecosystem: Host-associated > Fungi > Mycelium > Unclassified | place: USA: Florida, Paynes | collected...
AGACAAACTATCTACTGAACGGGTCCTTATATGGTTACAGCGTGATCCGTGAGTCAATACGGCTACTGCGGTTTCGAGTCGTGGCTGTGCTCTGAGTTGTAGGCGAAAAGGTATGTGGCAGTCGAACTCGTTACACCACTCATTGAAAATATTTATTCGTAGCCTTTGATCTGCTATAGTAACATCTTCGGACATATCTCTAGTCCGCCCATTTATTAGTAGGCTCGCCCACCATTCCCTTCTTTAGTCATATACCTCCTGTCCCGGAAGCTAGGCCTTGTAGACGGAACCGTTCGCATCTTAACACTTGTTGTGGAATAGAGCCGAAAAAAAGAACAAGCCTAATGGACACACTGCTACCCCAATCTTCTACTCCTCCACACCTTCCTCCTCTGGCCTATGCCTTTTTTAAATACACCCCTAATGTTGGGCCTGGTTTGGCCTCCGCGTTTTTGCATCTTTGCACTAGTTTGCTTGTTGCGGAATAGAAAATTTTGGATCCAAAAAAAGTCCAATCATGTGCCACGGAGGATCCAACTACTTCACCACCAACATTCACACCCAACTCGAAACAACTCCAGCCGACCCCCCTGAAGCTCGGGTGTAGTTAGCAGTGTACCGCTATGTATCTCACCCACCGCGTCTTAGCACCTGCTTGCTTGTTGCGGTGTACAAATACAGAATTCTCTCTCTCTCATGTGACTTCTAAATTTCTTTGTGTCTTGCACCCTGCACCATACCATGCTACTGAGCTTCGCTCCCTGTCTTGGCACTATTGCACCTAGACTCACACGCAATATTGTCAGTAGAGCTGCTCTTCGTGAGGCGCCAAAGCCTCGTGTTCTCCCCTCCGTTGTCTCAGATCGAAAACCTTTGCAAATCAAGACACCCCACGAATTCCTGACTGTCATTGGTCGCTCATGCCATGAAAAGATAGAACCTGAATCCTGGGATGTTTTCTGGAAAACCACCCGATTCGATTTGAAAAAAGCTGGTCTGGGGGTTAAAGAAAGAAGGTACTACTCATGTCTTGTCGGTCGGTTTTCGGGTATTCTGACTTTTGGGTGATAACAGATATATACTGTGGTGCATGGAAAAGTATCGCTCAGGGAATGACCCACGGGAGTTTGCGTACGAACAGAAGCCCGCAAAGGTTATTCGAGGGTATGATATTTTGTAGTTGAGCTGATTGATTTTTGGTATGAGCAAACACCTTCTGCTTATAGCTGGGGTCCCGCAGTTCAGGGCGGCAAACGGATACGTTCAAGGCGTTAACATCTATAAAGAAGCGTCATTGATTTATTGCTTCAAAGTTACAGGACGTGCGTAGATCAGATCAGATCACATGAAATAAGTAATGGGTTGATATTACACTTGGTATGTAGAGGTATTGGACGGGGCGGAGGTACCGGCATACAGACTATAATCAAATTCTGTTTCGCCCTGTATGGCATCCGACACATGTGCCATTGTCCAGGTGTCTTTTGAGTGCATCTCGACGACTGAAAGTTCGCATACAACCACCTATACGCTCTTGCCCCAGGAACTTGAAGGACTCAGCACCTTTCGGGATATTGAATCCATGTGCATCCTTGAGAAGTACACCTTTACACCACCAGCCCTGGGATTGGTCACCTTCATCTGGTCGAGTATGGGTGCGGAGATGACGTTTGAAATCAGGAAGTCTTTTATTTATCTGCTTCCACCCACACTCAGGACAGACCAAGTTGAGATCGATGCTATTGCAAGTTTCAATTGCTACAACAGGATTTGCTCGTTTATTACGAGATAAGCGTTTCTGGGCGTTTGATGAGGAGGATTTGATCGTATTCCGAGGAGAAGAATTATGAGTAGGGAGACGAGACGATATACGCCGGCGTTTAGGGCCAGAAGAACGAGAGGTCGGAACGTAATCATCGTCGGTATCTTGATCACTTTCACCTTGATCTTTCCGGGAAGTTTTACATTTCCGTATCCTTTTTCGGCTAATGGATAATTCTGGTTCCAAGGCTTCATGATCTGAAGTCGAGAGAGTGCCCAAAGAGATCGTCGATTGATGGGTGGTTGTACGAGTAGGAGGCATGGGGTCTGCAACTGTATGTGATTCATCAGAGGATCTGCAAGGATATCAGATATAAACTTTGAGAAATGGGTTAACGCTGATCTTTTACCTGATTCTTTCATGATCTTGCATCGAAGGCGGGGACAATGTTTCAGCGACTGATAATTCTGCTCTGACATCGTCTTGACCAATCGAAGGACTTCTACTCGAGCCCGGGCTATCAGAGGAGCCAAAGCCATAAGTTGCCGGAAGGATCATCTCAATAGGATGACTATCTTCAGAGAATCCTTTCCCAAAGATATAAGCATATTGTGCTATGCGGGTATCGATGTCGTAATCCAATGAAGTGGGAGGGTAGAGTTGAAGTTGGAGAAGGTCGAGAGATCCGTATGAAACCATATTGATGGATAAACTAAGTTGAAGAGAGTAGTTTCTTTCGATATCATTTTCTGGTTTTATATAGTAGGTTGTTTCCAATGACAGAAGGCTTGATGATTTTCGGATCAAAGAGCGTATAGCTCTTAAACCTATGACCCCACAAAGGTGCTACATACCCTTGTTTATTGTTGCCTCGTTGCCAACCAAATCCGGTAGGTAGTTGCCTCAGCCGGCATTGATACATTTCAGTGCCGACTCGGCCGACTCGGCAAAGAAAACGTCGTTATGGTACTTGCATTTGTTGGATAGGTTAATTGACGAAATGCTTTATTGTCCTTAAAATCGCAATCAGGACCAAAACCTGCAAATCATCAATTGTCCTTAAGTGGTCTTTGTTTGTGGAAAATTTATCGCGGCAATAAGTAGTATTGCTTTGTTCGGCTGATTAAGAACAATCGATTACAAGTTCAGCGATGACGCACTATGGTGGTGATCTACGGGCGCCCTAAGCCCTATGGGCGCCAGGTGAAAACAATGTGGCAAATCTGCCCCAATAAGACATAACCATATGGTTATCACTGTGACATACATGCCTTCGTTGGGAGAACAAAGCTGGCTTCAGTGCATTTTAGAGACACGCGACACACCATTGATCAATCAGCGAGGTGCATCGTGCAAATGAGTTCATGACTGATGCATTTCTAAGGGGGCACAGTGAAAATGTAAGTATTATGAAGTAACTTCCTCATTCAATAAGACATATTCTCGGTTGGAGAGACCGAACTTGATCACTGGGGGGAGAGATCAGTCTTTTCGTATGGTTGGAACGCCAGCAACAACCAACCGTCTCCAGCCCTGAGCTCATAGAAGCGAGCTGTCGGTACCTTCTCATCATTGACCAAGGTACCATTGGTTGACTCCAAATCTATGATAAATGGCCTAGAACAATGTACTGTGAGGAAAAGCATTACTTTCAGACGATCATGATATTTACTTTACAACACCTTTCGATTCACCCTTCTCTTGGATGTATCGATCTTAAAAGGCCTTTAGATAGGTCACTCATAACTGATGACCAAGGCCTACACTGTATAGCTGCATGTTGTTTCGAGCAAGAGGGATGGTCCACAGCAATGTCAGAGACAAGCCGATCACGACCAATCAGATATGCACTTTGCCGCTGGATATGAAGAAGTTCTAGTGAAGAATGAGGTTTAGTTAGCGGGGCAATTTGAGGCTTACCCGTTTGTTCACTGCCCTTGAAAACATAAAGCCTCCAGCTCAAGGTGGGTTTTCGTGCTTCTGGGGGTTCATTGTATTTCAAAACAGTACTCGTCCCATCTGCTGCCTTTACAGTATTGGTTTCTGCGGCAAGTAGTCCAGATTGAGAAAAGTTAGGTTTGCCCTTCTCAAGTTTGGGAGAACGGGACCCAGAGGAGGACCGAGACCTCAAGGAACGCTCTCTTGGCGAAGCTGACCGATGATAATTTCGTGGCAGCTGATCCTCATGTCTTCCTCCCCGTTCTCTGTCATACCGTCCTCTATCTCTCTGTCGTTCCTTTTCTCTGTCATACCGTCCTCTATCTCTCCGTTGTTCCGTTTCTCTGTCATACCGTCCTTTATCTCTCCGTTGTTCCGTTTCTCTGTCACACCGTCCTCTATCTTTCCGTTGTTCCGTTTCTCTGTCATACCGTCCTCTATCTCTCCGTCGTTCCTTTTCTTTGTCATACTGCCCCCTATCTCTCTGTCGTTCTTTTTCTCTGTCCATCAGCAGAAGTCCAAAATACAGATCCTTATTTTGTGGGATAAATCAATTGCGATAAGTGGGAGGGGTTACTAGGTCAAATTGATGAAAATTAGTTTAGGTTAAGGATCAGGTGATGACACCGCCTGAACATTGCATCTTCATGCTTTCACTAATTCCATTCCTACTGGCGTATTGATATTGAGATCGGTTCTTGCTGGTACCATACCAAGGGCCTGTTCTCATCCTGAGCCAAACCTTTTCCAAGAACCCACGGCCCACGTTCTGCCCATGCAGAATAGTCTTATTTCCCCTCGGGATGGTCCTTTAAAGGACTTGTCATGTTCTGCAATCCATGTTCTCCCTCATTCAAATCACAAAACTTCTAAAGACAGTGTCGACTGTTTAGTCGAGAATAGTTTCCAAAATACGCCAAGGCCGGAATCGTCTCCATCGAACATATTTTACAAACAAGGCCCAGGGGACCTTGCGCTTTCTGTATTCTCTGCAGGGGCAGGTATCTTGGCGAGCGAGCGTCGGTCTCCACTGTCTGCAGTTTCCAGCCTCTCAAGTACTTCAACCGAGCCCGGAATCAGCGAAAATATAGCCACCCCTCCCGAATCATCCATTTCAAATCTTTCGAAGTCCAAAAAAGGCAGAGAAAGACCTCGTATTGAGCTTGCTCCCGGTCAGCCTCCGACCACTCGCGGGGGGCAAAGGGCCAGGGTATATGTAGCTTGCATGCAATGGTGAGTAGTCTGTCCTTCTTTTGATGAAATCGGCCTTGACACCGCTTCGGCATAAGTCGAACCAGAAAGATCCGTTGCGATGGTGCCAAACCCGTTTGTCACAATTGCGGCCTTCGAGCTAACAAGGACGAATGCAGTTATGATCCGGTGCCTAAGCGACGGGGACCAGATAAAACGCCCGGCGCTCGTCAACGAATGGCTCGAGAAGTAAGAAATCAATTGAATAACTCATTTCTCGAAAATAGACGTCGGTGTCGGACCCGAGGTGTTCTCCCAGACAACTCAAGTATCACTGGTTATCATCATGGCCCGCTTCCAACCACTTCTCTTCCATCAGACGAAACCGCGATTGATTCATCATACTTGCTTGTAATCCCACCCGCGATTATAACTGACGTCGACTCCTTGTATGATATCTCTCAAAAAAGCCAGCCTCAACCCCATCATATTAGTCATGGAAGACCATCCCATCTTAGCCCGATGAGTGAGTTAGACCTCTTTGATTTTCCCAAGGTGAGCGACTTATTCATGTTATAATGCTTGAATCATTAACCGCTTCCAGTTTCCTCCGCATAATGGCGATTTGTCAAAATTTGGTACTTTCCCCTTTGGGTCTTCACAGATCACAGGTTACGACTATATCAGCGAGCCAGACGAGGATGAAAACAAGAGAGCGGAAGGCTTCCTAGAGATGGTTTCTCAACCATCAATGTCATTTGCCCGTGATATGTGGTGGGAGTCTCTGCTCTTCCTCTACATGTCATCCGACTCGGCGAGAGTTCCGTCTTTGTCGCCGGGTCAAAGGGAAATTGCCGCACAAGCCATTACGTCGGACCTTCGTTTTGTTTTCAAAGCTTCCAATTATTGGTTTTCCTTCTTTCACTTGCCGACATTTTTTGGAAATTTTTTTGAGCCTACACGGAGGAAGGAAATGCAGCCTTCCTTGGTTCTTGCTCTTCTTGCAATGTCCACTTTTTGGCAGAGTTCGGAGGTAGGTATTGGACATACAGGAAGGGAACGCGCGTTGCGCTTCAGAGATGAAGCACAGAGCGCTCTAGAGGCCAGCGTCAACGCAGGTTGGCTGGATGAGACACTTGCGCAAGCGGCCTGGGTGAGTCCAGTTTCCTACAACAGTTTCAGAAAGTTAACCGGTTGTATTGTCTAGTTACTTGCCCTTTTTGAAGTTTGTGCACATCCCTGGCATTCCTCTGAGCGTTGTGTCTCAGCTCTGGTCATGCTTGATTCTATCATTCGCACCCTATCGTTGACGCTTGTAGACGCCGATAACCCCAATGCAACAATGTTTCTTCCGGGTGCTGTTCCAGTTGTTCCCCGAAATCAAGAGATATCTTGGTTTGGTTATCAGCCACTTCACGAATCTCAACCAATTCCACACCAGATAGATTCTTTTCAGACGTACTTCCCTTCTAACCAGCATCCCGTCACCGAGGTGGGTTGCTCATGTAGGAGGCTCACGCTCGGAAGAAATTGGCCTTCTGCAAATGAGCATGCACCGATGTGGGCACTGACACCTGCTTGGAACAATGCATGGTCTGACAGTGACATCCGCAAGGAGAGCATTCGTCGGCTATGTTGGAGTGCTATGGTTACCGCTGCCGGCCACATATCGTATACTACAGCCCATCGAATTCGTGCTCCGAATTTGTTTATTGCTGACCCTGCCAACGTAAGTAGTCAATTTTTACCTTTGAATTTGACATTCACAAAGATCACAGTATGCCTTACTGTTCTCTGGTGAGTCAATCGCGAACTCACCTTCTTTGTCAACATCGTCCAAGGATACTGTATGGGCGTTGCAAGACCAGTGTTATCTGTTATGGCACGCCTGTATACGCATGAGAACGGACCTTACTGCCAGCGTTGCGATCAAGGCGCAGTTCGCCACAAAGGCTTGGCTTGAAGCGGATGCGCTTGAAGCAGCGCTAAGCAAACATACCTGCGCAATCGAACGTGCTTCTATCTATCAGGCTCGGGAGTACATTTTCAAGTAAGCGTGGTATTACTAATGACTATGAACGTGAACTAACCACTGTAGCATTCGTATGAGTATTTCGTATGAGTTCCAGAGGTACATTCCTCTCGTCACCGCGTAAGAGTGATATAGAGTTCAAGTTTGATATCCCCTGACGGCCTTCCCATAGAAACATCAACGGCTCGTTCCATCGGCTTAAGGCTGAAGAATGGCGTAAGTCTCGTTTATGTAGAGGTTCTTACGATTATAGCCGTTCATGCAATCATAGTTCTGCATCAAGCCACAGTGGCGGAGCGGTTTATGCAAGGCCTGCACCTGATCACCGGGAATGCCAATAACCTTCTTGCAAGACGTCCGTTCTTCGTGTTTTGGTTCATGGGCCAGATATCGAGATCTCTCACATTATGGGAATGCGATAATTCTTTACTGATCGCGCTTGATGTCTGCAAAGCGCTTCTGCCTGCAATTGACTAGTAGGCGTTGATTCTGCCTTTGGGGGCGACTCACATTGACATGACGAAATTTAGTCTCTCAGCACTTTGGCCTTGTCCAGGTAACTTGATGGTGTCTCCTTATTTGCAGCTAATGGATTTTGTACAACAGAGCAACGTCATCGATACAACGTACTCCGCAAACGACTCAACAATGCTTGTTGTTTTGCAGGTGTTAGTCTACCCCCTCCCCCTAATTTCTCTCTGCCCACTTCGTCATCTCGCGAAGCTTTGATGTGATTAACCTTTGACCCCGAAAGTCATTTTGCAGTATCTATCTTCCTGTGCGATTCCAATCCTGTACTTGAGTTGTATAATATTCTTATCGGATCTCTGTTTAAGTAGTCGATTTTTTGGCTTTGTGCTGCGTGGTTCAGGTGTTGCCAAAACAGGAAGCATGAGTCCACTCCGAGGTCTGCTATAAATTAACACCATTGACTTGGCTCTGAAGACTATCTGCTGTAGTTGTCTTGCTTCTCTTACCTATTGCTCATACATCCCCTTCATGGACTCGGGGGAGCTGCCATACATTGTTGCACCAAGTTTATATCACACATCACCACCACTGTCTGTCTCCCTTTCTTCCAGCATGAATCTAAAGCGCAGGGCGCAATCGCCATTAGAAGAACCGCCAGACGAAGGCAGTCGAAAGAGGTTCAAGGAAGATACTAGAGACCAGCAGAACAAGCAAGGTCTTCCGCAGGCTTCTTGGCTCATCGAGGCAATTGAAGAGGAACTTCAGTGTGGTTGCTGTTCTGCCCTCGTTTACAAACCCGTTCTTGTGATGCCATGTCAGCATTTCTTTTGTGGGAGGTGGGTCCGCCCCTTTCATGGCAAGATTGAATATGTGAATTCTTTTCAGCTGCTGCGTCCTTTGGATTCGTGTGAGTATTGTGTCTACTTTGCATGTCCAGACCATCTTCTCGGCCCTCTTCAATTGAATGAATCACGTCAAGATGACTTGATGGCACTTCTCCAGTAAGAATATTGACTCAGTCCGCTACAGAATAATGGAACAAATTGCCCATCGTGTCGGAGTTTATCAACGATCGTCACACCCTTTCGTGCTCTGCAGGGGACAATCGACGCTTTCCTACGTGCTGCGCCACACAAGGCTCGAAGCGAACGGGAACGCCAGCAAGCCGACGAGATATATTCAGGCAGCAATTTGCGCGTTAGCTTTTCCAACTTGAAAAATAGCTCTCATGTTCATCGTATCCTAGTTACCAGCTCCGCGGGAGCCGTCGCCAGAGCCTAATATCCTCTCTGATACTGAATTTTTCCAGCCATGTCCCCACTGTTCACGGGGAAATCCCTTTGGCTGGGTTTGTCCGCAACCTATTCCTGACCCTCACCTTGACCCCGATCATGCCTTGCCTCTTGACGAAAGCTTACCACCCGGTCATGGATATTGTGGAAACTGGTAAGAAAAATGTTGATGCTTTTTTCATATCATATTTGGTTTCATGAGGAATCCAGCGAAATCATATTGGCTCTTCAAGCACCCTCAACGACGAAATGTGACATGTGTCTGGTGTCCTTCTGCGGCATCAACGTCCAAGGCCGCTGTACTGCTGTACCCCTTCTTTCCCAACAGCCGCATGACCTGGGAAAACTGGATGATTTGATTGAAAGCCCTCGCTTCTTTGAATGCTTCGATGAAAATACCGTTGAAGTCAATTATCTGATTGATTACATGACCGCGCAGAGTTTAACGCCAAAGCACATCTATCACGAGGCATGTGCCACTTGTTCGTGGGGTTAGACATTGAACTTCAATTGTCGTTTGTGCAGATCGCGACATATCTCCAGTCTCAGCCCACGGGATTTCGGCAGCTTTCCGATGCTTTTGGCACTCTTCATAGAATTAATGCGTTACGGGGGCCAAATTCAGGTTCTCGTACTCTTATCTGTCGTTTGTGTGCCGCAGAAGTGTTTTTCTGGGGTCTCAGGGACTGGTGGATTCGAGAACGACAGAAGGGGTTCCTAGAGCCTGACATTACTGGCCGTCCGGACTGTCCGAGTGGTGATGCTTGTGTTCACCAGAAAGATCCTGGTGCGATTTACCACTTGTATTGAGAAGTGACAATCATTGATACTTGGTGTTGAAACAGGTCATGCTCGTGAATGTGAGTTCGACGGACGGTGCATTTACGGTAATACTGATACTTTTCCTCTAACAACAACCAGACAATCACATCATTGCCCCGGTGGCAGCAGACTCAACAATCAATACTCTTCCACAACCACCGCCGCCAAGTGCTTCCTCTGTTATTCCTGAAACAGCAAATCTCCCCTTTATAGTGGATGTACATGACGATCCTCACATGTCATCTCCTACCACTCCAGATTTTCGTGATGCTGCAGATGATTTCTTGTGACCAGATGATCCCGGTTATGATTATATGCAGAGCATATATAACCCAGTAAATACAACAAGAACGACTGATATGGTACGCAGGTACAAATGCCAAAAAAAAGACAAAAAATAACGAAGAAGCCTGTTACTCTATTTGTTCTTTGAAAAAATAAACAGTTACATTCCCCTTCTGATGTGGCTGGGAATGACTGAATTTGGAGATCTGACTTGAGCAGTACTTGGACCGAAACCAAAACGATCTCGAGTCCTTCGATCCAACTTTGACTGCTGACCGTCAGATTTGGTAGGGCTCGCCGGTGATTGACTTCTGGGTTTAGATGGCGAAGATACAATTTTTCTAGTCGGTAAGGGTAATCTAGATCGAGATGTAGGGGAAGGGGAAGGATAAGAGGAAGATTGATTCTCCCTTTCTGAAGGTCTGGAGCGTGTAGGACTAAGTTGCCGCAAGTCCGATGTTTGTTTTGTCCAGTGAATCACCTCTGCTCCATTCGACACCAAAGTAAATTCGTCATCAATGTCGCTCGCATCATGACCCTGATGTTCATGATGAACCTTTGGCATCGTCTCCAAGCCGTTCCGTAATGGACTAGTAGGTGTCTGCAAGTCATTGCTTGAAGAACTAGAGGAACTCAGGTTCTGCGTGTGTTTGGATTGTTTGACAATTGTCCTGCCAGTATCGGCAGTGAAAATACTTGCCTGCGAAGGACGATGGCGGATGGAGGTCATGACCGGTTCAGAATGATCTGATAGCTTAGGACTCTTCAGAATGCCACTACGTGCGCCTTGTGATACCGACCACTGCTTGGAAGGTGTTGGTGCTGATCGACTCGTGAGATTGATTTTATGCAGAGTTCCAGGAACAGCTGGGAAGGATGAGAGAAAGTCCCACTCGTTCGAGCCTCTGGGTGAATCACTTCGACGATACGCTCTTCTCGCGCTCTCAGTCATATGCTTCGTTCGACTTGATGCTACCGGTATAAAGGTTGGCTGAGGCTGGGCGTGCGAAAGCGCAGAACCAGAAGAACGCTGAGACTCGGAGCAATTTGCCCAACTTTTACGGGAATGAGTATATTCCTCCGCAGGAAGGAAGCTACCCCCTCGAGAGGCTAAAATTGAAAACTCAGACAATGTAGGATAATTATGTATTTTACCCACCAAATAGCATCCCATTAACTGGACCACCGATTGTTTTCCAACGTGTGTCCGATGTTCCTCGAGGTCGTGACGAGCGACGACCACTATCATCATGGAAACCATCATTATTTCCGTTAGTTCCTCCAAAATGTCGATCATGCCCATTTTCCCTGTCATGACGTGAAGACTTTGAAGGCTTTTTCTGGGTGTACGACTGCAATGAAAACTGTGAGAAAAATAGAGGGAAAAACTAATTGACATGCCATAACGGTCTTGAGAGCCCTAGTACAAAACTCAGTCTCGAATGCCTGAAGATTAAGAACAAACTCACCTGATCTGCAAACCCCGACAACCACACAGGGTCGCTACCTCGTACACAGCAACAGAGTTCGAGTTTGATAAAGCAAGGTGCATCGCATGTGTTACAAGTGAAACAAGATGGTTAAGTTGATAAGTTGCGCCAAGTACGAGTAACTGGCTAAGCACAGCAGGGGCGTGCTGAAGCGGAGTTATCAAAGCCGTGGTATAGAAATACTGTAGTAATGCCATCGTGACTGACCAGGGCTCTGATAGGAACAGGACACGAGGAGTCAGACGGGGATCAAGCTGATTTTCCTCCACGCTTGCAGTGCCAGGAAGTACAGGAAGATCAACATGCATATCAGAGGTGGGCAACCGGTTTGATGCTGCTTGTGCTCTGTGCAGCATTCGTATTCGTTGGAGTTTGAACCAGGGCCAACGATCTTCCAATATTTTACGTGAACACGAAATCCTTCTATTATCGTCACAGATGATCTCAAAATCTGCCAGCACTTGCTCCTCCAGAGCAGCAAGTCCGAGCTCCTGCATGGAGGTATCAATCCTGAGCGAAGGCGGTTGATAAATGCCAAATGCTTCAAGGTCAGTAACTGCAACGTGATCCCAACTCAATAACCGGCGGTTGTAATCATCAACTAGGTTTCCTTTGCGATTGCCAAAAGTATAAAATTTGTTACCCTCTGCCCATAGGCAACCTCTAAACCAAGAACCAGATTCGATTGCCTTTCCTGGATCGATGCGGGACCAGACCATTGAAACAAGATCCAACACCCAAATAGAGAACGACTGGTAACTGTGAGCCAGATATGTCCCAGCAATGATCAAATGTGTACCAAGAACGGCGCCCGTGGGAAAACGAAGACCTGGTGGAAGTGTTGAGCCCGTCATCCGCTCTGAACGATCATTGACAGTGAAGTCGGTGCCTGGTAACGGAGAAAAAACCTCCAGTTCTCGCTTTACATCAGTAAACTGCAGACGAATCCCCATGAGCGACGTGAAGCAGAGATTCTGTACAAAAATAACTCACATTATAGTTGCTATAGAGGAAGATGTCGCTTGGATGTTCATCAGTTGGTTGGGCAGTGTAGGGTAGATGTGTGAGAGTGTTAGAAGGTGTGACCTCTGCTAATGGTGTAGACTTGTCCATTTGAAACCGGGTACCCGACGGACCTAAGGCATCGGATGACTGGACTTCATCTTGAGGGATGCGAACTGTATATGTCGAAGAGACCGCTACACTACGATATGTACCGCAATGACGTGGATAATCTCGTTTCTGCACCCATGTTTTGAGCACAAGGTCATATACACAGATGTCATCAAGCCATGTATTGAAGAAATCCTGGCCCCCAATGACAAAGAGACGATTGGCGGTGATAGATGACAGGTGTGCATACCGAGCTCCGGGTACATTGGGATCATCAGGTGAGAGTTTGGAAGGTTCTTCAGGCAGCCAGTGTCGGGATTCAAGATCGAATAAGCGGACATCGTTTAGGACGCACAGGTCGTCAGGATCGAGGGAGTCGGGTCGATGGCTCATGCCGCCAAAGAGGACAAGATGGTTGTTCCCTATGGCGGAATTTAATAGTCAGTCGGCACACTGATCCGGCCGCGCTTACAGCTATCTGTGCTATGAAAATAGCGAGGCTGAGGGATGTCATCTTCTGGGTAAGTTGGAATATACTCCCATTCGAAAGTTTCCAAGTTGAACATATACAAATCGGATGTCATTCGGCGTTGTGTGACGAGACGTCCTCCCTGAAGATATGTGAGACAAAACATTGTCGCGGTACAAATTATTACTTACAAAGAGATACATTTTGGAGCCAACGACGGTCGTGGAGGCGCCCTGTTGAAGTGAGATATGTGCAGGACGAAGAGCGACAAGAGAGACGTACCACGAGCTTTGGGGGAACGTCTCCGAGGGTTCTGCGGCATAGGGTAGTCAGGTCGTAGATAGAGTGAAGCATTGCTGGGACATATGGGAGCAAGTTGGAAGTGGCCACAGGGATCCAAACAATTGAGAAATTTGATCCGGAGAATAATATTCCGGAGCTCCGGCCGGAGGTGTGATCCATTGGTTGGCCCAGGAACAGCACCTGGATGGCGGGCCGAATCTTGAGATATCTCAGCATGGACGCTGTTATCGCATCGTCGCCGGGCAAAATAAAGGTTCTCCCCCACAACCAGTACAATACTCCAGACCACATTTCCCCCTCAACTGCCCATCCATCTCCCATCGACCAGTTCCGCACATGGTTCAAGCACGCTGTCGACCACGGCGTCCAGGAACCGGAGGCCATGTCCCTGTCCACCGCTACTCCGGACGGGATCCCGTCTGCACGCATTGTCCTCTTCAAACAGGCAGACACACGTGGCTTCGTCTTCTACACCAACTATACCTCTCGAAAATCCACCGAGCTCTTGGCTAATCCTCACGCTGCCCTTGTCTTCTATTGGCGAGAAATTCACAGGTCCGTTCGCATAGTGGGCTCAGTGGAGAAGCTCTCACCGGAAGAGGGCAACGAATATTTCCAAAGCCGTCCTCTGGGAAGTAAATTGGGTGCATGGGCGAGCAAGCAGAGCACCGTGATCGACGAACATACCCTTCAGCATCGCCTGGAAAAGGTGCAGAGCAAGTTTGGAATCAGCGAAGGCGACAATCAAGGCAATGTGCCTACTCCCGATTTTTGGGGAGGCTGGAGAGTAATCCCAGAGTCAGTCATTTACCTTTCAATTTGCCTTTTTTTCACACTCGATCACAGCGAAGTTGAGTTCTGGTCGGGAAAGCCTTCGCGTCTGCATGACCGAGTAAGGTATCTTCGAGTCCAAGGCTCTTCACAGTGGAGGATTGAAAGGCTATCACCATGACATCATCAATCAGTGACTGAAAATACTATGAATCTATTCTCCAGGTTGCTTGACAATGACATCGTTGTTGTGTTTAACTCAGCGTCAGACCGCGAGCCGACTGCCAGCAAACTTTCGACCATTTCTGCAGCAACGCCTTAGCCTCTTCCTCATTACCTTTGACCCATTCTTTAAGAGCATCTCCTTGCAATGCCCGACCGAACGAGAAGGTCAAACAAGGCAGCCGCGCAAAAGGTGACGATGCTTGAGAACTGTTTACAAGAGCATTAACTGCCGCGAGATAGCGCGTCGCGAGGGCAGGAGCTAGTCCGCCTAGACGCCGTGAGCTTAATACGGACGTCTTACGAAACGTTATTTTGAACCTACCAGAGAGGAACGCAACCCCAGGAACCGATGTCGGGACGGCGCGAGCAACGACAGTCGCAGTAGCAAGAGCAATATCTTCAGGCTTGTATTTGTCTCTATCAACGTACTTCAGACCAGGTAAAGGGAATGAAGGTTTGATAATAGATCCTGCAGAAGACAAGTCAAGATACTTTCTGGCCTCGACAACTGCGCTGACCTTCCAAGAGTACGTTATATGCCTTTAAACGACCATAGATCAGTTGAATTGCCTGTTCGTGGACCTCGACACTTCTCGCCAAATCCGCATCCTCGGAAAACTCAACGTCAGGCTCCACGATCGGAACTAATCCCGCCTCTTGGCTGATCGCTGCATATTGTCCTAGAGTGTCAGCTAGCAGCTCGAGAGAAGATTGGGTAGGTAGCCCTCGTTCCTTAGATGTACAAGCAATGGGGACACGCCACTTGGAAAATCGAGCACCAGCCGCACGGGCAGCTTGGAGGCGACCCAACAAACCGTCCAAACCTTCAACAATAAATTCTGAAGGTGAATTAGGAACTGGCATAAGTTCACCGTTGGCTCGGACGCCGGGAATCACGGCCTTGGCTACGAGAAGAGGAGCGAGCCCGAAGTCGATCAAAGTCTCTGGGTAAAGAATGACACCGGAAATATATTCTAAGACATATCGTGAATTCATATGAGCATGCCTTCATGTTATCGGGCACTTACCGCTAGGAATAGCATCATACGCACATTCTCTCCACTTTTTTCTTCTCTCCTTATGCTCAGCTTCAGTCCACGTTCTTTCCTCGTGATCGTTCACTTGAACACCATCAAAAGCTGCCTGGATAACATCAGGGGATTCATCCGTGGCATAGATACCCTTCCCATGAGGATTGACAAGTGCTTGAGCAGTTGTTATCAAGTCATGGGCAATATGGGGAGACCAGTAAGGCTGTAAGAAGACATTCGAAGGAGGTGGACAAGGAATCCGTTTGGAAGTCAAATCTGGTACTGCAAATAAGTTGGGTGGAATGGTTTCAACGTTGAATTCTGGCATATTTCTTGTCTATCTCTTGTCTGTGGTAATGAGAAAAGAGATCATTCGCTGGGAAGCCTAGTGCCCACGGTGACGTAGGATAATTATAGGACTGCTGACTGCTGGTCGATTCCCCTGCCCGAGGAGAGATGATACGGACAACCAAAGCAAGGTAGTTCTCATTTTAATACATCTCAATGGAATAATTTGAGTCTGAGGTACACGGTAGACAAGTCTGGGCTCGAGCTAGGGACGGACGAGAAAACAAATCTGTTTGTCTATGTTTTGTGCACTTCCAGACAGTCCTTTCTATATGCTTTCACGAAATACTTGGAGGCTCTTACAACGACGCAGCGGACAGAAAATGAGCACTGGCACACGCTTCAAAGGCACGAACACCAAACAAGAATATTCTCAAGATGAGGCAATTGATTTTCGGCCTCCTTGGATGTATGTTGGCTCCCGTTTCATGACTTTGATCATGATACCTGGTGCGTTTGTCTGTCCTTCTGCGGTAGGACTGTGTCTGTATACAGATCTGCTTAGGTATTGTCTTTTATTCTATATTTTTCTATGATTTTGGGGATAGAGATCATGTGTTTCAACCTGTGCGTGTATATCTTTCGAGTCACAACTTGAATTTTTCTTGAATGTTTATATTTCTTGCCACTTTGTTAGGCGAGGCGATGGGCACTGAAACAAAAGGCTGCGTTTCTGACGCTCTCGCCTGATGAGGAGCAAATCCTGAGTGGTAACAAGGAAACATCGTGACATGCTCTATGCCAGGTTCTACGCCAGCTGTGTTTGTTGATAGTTTGAACCTCTGGATATCCATATTAATGACCGTCTTTGCGATGGAGGTACGAGTGGGATGGAGCCATTTTTCGGGAACTGGAGAAGGAGAGAGAGGGAAAGAAATTGGTCGGCGGTGCAGATTGGTGGAACTGATTATACTGATTGGAACAAAAGTCATGCCTTCGTGCTCCAAGTTTTTGCACACCATGGGTTATATCTAGATGGCAATTTTCTTGGAATGTAGTCGGACAGGATCATCATTTTCGGAGCAGTGGACCATACTCAGTCGTGGTTTTACATATTACGTCGAGAAACAAGTCAACGAACTTGGAAATTCTAGTGTGTTTTAAGTTCTTCGTTCTTTAGTTCAACTTATGATAAACCTCATCGCATCGAAAAAAATCCTAGATGAATGTTAGCAAGGAACATGTCTCTAGGTGGGGGAGCATGGACCATTCACGTTACCAGCAAACACCTTCCACCTCTGGACTCGTGCCTTCTGTAGCCTTCTGTAGAGTTGCGGAATAAAATGAATCCAAAAAACAAATATTCACGTGACTACGTCTATTTTGAACATCAATAGGCGCTTTGTGTGTCTGTGCTGTGAGATGGTCTTCAAAATTCCAAAGGATGTCTCTCGTCCGCCTCTTATTACTCCTTCAGCCTCTCCCCCTCCTCGTGTACCTTCCTCCAGGATCAATGTTGCTTCCCCCTCTAAACGCCAGCACGTATCTTCAGTCTCACGTTCCTCTAGTCTACACCGTTCGGTTGGTGCATCGGACTCTGATCTAGACATACAGATGGAACGCGAGGCGTCGCGGGCACGTCTTCTTGATACTTGGTCCCAGCTTGCGGAGCGTTACTCTCGACCCTTGGACGAAGATGACATTGTGGATATTCGAACAGGAGAAATTGTCAGAGATAATGGATTTTGGAGGGCAACTCGTCGATTTGGGTTCGGGGAAGTCCTCGCCTCAGAGTACCAGGAAGAAACTGCGACAGGTGAATCAGGAGATGAGGATGGAGCTGACGAGCTCGATGCATTTGCCGAGGAACATGATTACCTGGAGGATGTGTTCCTCGCAAGAGGATTACAAAGACCACCGTTAAAATCTTCCCATGTGGAATTTGAATATGAGAATGACTTGAAAGAGTTTCTTAAGGCAGAAGAACAAAGGAAAGAGAAATATGGGAGTGACTTAGAGGAGGAGGATATTTGTGGTGTAGTCGAGAAAAGGTTGGGTTCTCACTACCCTCCTGAGACTCACGATCTGCATGAGGATGATGTTGAAGAATACGAGGAATCTGAGGGCGAAGAGGATGAAACTGGTATTACTCAGAATTTGCCTAGCACCAGTTCAACTGTGTGTTCAGAGAATCCTGAGTCTGACGACGAACTCAATAATTGGGAGCCGACAGAAGCCACTAAAGTCGATGTCGCACGAGATGAGGTCCCAGAGTCTCGATTTGCGAACGAATATTCCGATTCAGAATCAGAAGTAGAAATAGTGGAACTGTCTGTTGAAAAGTCTCTATCTGATCAACAACCAACCCAAGTTTTGCAGTTGAATACTCCCCCTCGTTCATATTCTTCTGCTGACCAGCTCACTACCGGCTGCATTCCTTTACTTCATCCACCCTCAACCCCTACCCAACCCGGTAATCGTTCACGTACTAAACGAGACAGGAATTATTCTGTCTCTCCACAATGGTCTCACACATATCACTCCAAGCTCAGGTCTCCGATATCAAGTCGGCGAGCGAAAACTCCACCTGACGTTCTTGAACTTACCGACGATGAGGAGAAGAATTCTGAACCAAAGTCAAGTTGCGCAGCATCTCCAACTTCACCTTCACTTACGTCACTCCTTCCTATTGTATCTCCAATACAGCGTCCCCGTAGCAGGAAGCGACACTTGATACCGGAAGTCTTAATCACTACATTACCCCCTGTCATGAAGCAGAGTAAGGATAAAGGCGAAAGTTCTGGACCTAAATCTAACCTCGGTTCTTCACGAAGACCAAGCAATCAGTCCATAAATTTGGGTACACTTTTGGGAAATGTAACCCCAAAAAGATCACCAAAGCTTACGCCCATTGATCATGAAGCTCCACCTCGATTGCTGCCATTTGTGGCCCAAAAAGCTCAGGTTATGAATCGGAAACGGAGGAGATCATCTACCCATGCCAACAGCCGGCTCTTGTCAGTCCGCGAGGAATCTTCAGAAGAAGTGATCAGGTCAAAAACAACCACAGGCGAGACTGAGAGGTCTATAGCTGATCTCATTGCTCAATATTTCCCAGGACCAGCAGATAGCGACCGCAGTCGGGATCTACAACGATTTCGATCAAAATCAAAGCCTGCCGTTTCAGCTGAAGATGCCGATGCTTCTAGCTTCGACGAAGACATGGATTACCAACGGCGCCATGCTTCTGTATCGACTACAACGCAAAATAATTACTCATCGTCTTCTCATCATCTTGGGCCGTATCCTGCTATCGCTGATCCAAGGGCTCAGCAAATCATAATTTCGGCAATGCAGCAACTTGGGGCGTTACTTACTGTACCAGTGGCTGCACCAGCTCATCCATGTACCCCTACACGTCACAAATATTCATCTGCTGGGCCGAGCTTCGTGCAATCAACCCCGGACCACCCACATCCCTATCCCTTTGACCCATCACTATCAAAAGCAACTCTACCTCCAAGTTCGCCTGAAATACCCTTGTCTCCAATTAGACCACGAGAAAGAAGGTCTCCTACTTCAAGGAGTCATTCGAGGGGTAGACATGTTTCCTTCTTTGTTGATGACAAAGACGGAACCAACTCTGAATACGATTCTGAATTTTTCATGTCAACGTCTCTTCATCAAACGAACAAACAACATCGGGGACGAAGGAATGAATCTGTCAGCCCACAAAAGAGTAGCAGTAAAGCGAAAGGAAAGCAGAAAGCTATTGAGAGATCTGTCTCTCCCTTTAGATTGGAACATGGCAGAGATGAAGATATCGAAGACAAGGGAAGGAGCAAGGTAAAGCCTGGTCGTGCTCGACAATCTTTTCTGGAATACCAGTCACGGACTGACGCTTCTGCTCCGTCATCTCGTCTACACTCTGTGCATAAACACCTGTCAAAAGAACGAGGGAAATGATTCAGATGAGTAGAATTAGTATATAGTAATATGTATGTATTTTCTTGTAATCTCGTGGAAGCATTATATTCTTAAGTAATCACATGTAGTACATTTCTGGGTCCCGTGATCTCTCCCTCCTGTCCATTGCAAAATCCTAGCTTCAACGGCTCACAAATCCAGAGAGGAAATAATAATGCCATCTACACGTCAAGAATTCAATGTCAAGGCCAGACGATCAACGGCAGGAACAAGGAAAAAGGGCAAAATGAAGAGACACAAATCTGAGAAGCAATCAGAAGATGTTAATCCAAACGCTGAAATTATCATTCCAAAAAACGAAAAAGAGGGAGAATTAGCCAAGCGCGAGCGAACGAGGGAGGAGGTTTGTTAGCCTCGCAATAGGTAGTTGATCACGGAAGTTCAGGAAAACTCTTCTTTCAGCTTCGCGCACAATCAGATAATTGGAGTAGTAAAAAGAAAAAGCGCCTAGAGAAATACATTGTCAGTTGAATTTGTTTCCTTTGTTCGGGGATTTATTTCTCATTACAAATCAGGATAAAAAACTGAAAAAAGAAGAGCGTGTTCTTATATTTGAAAAATTGGCGTACGTCATTTTTCTGAGTGTAACAGGAATAAGTTAACAGATAACAGAAAATCACAGAATGGGGTTGCTTCTACTTTGCTCCAGTCTTCCTCCACCTTGGGCACTGGGAAGGTATTGACCCACAGTGAACGGTTAGAACAAGAGGAAAATATACAAGTCAGACATGCAATGCAAGGTCGTGTCGGAAAGCGGAAACGTTGTGCTGGCATCATGGGTCCAATGGATATTGCTGACAGCTCAGAGGATGAGGATGAAGGCGACGAGGTGGATAGGTCGGATGAGCAGCCAATTCCCAAACTTCAGTTCATGGTGTCAGTGCCCTCCACAGAAGATAGGCAGATGGATTTTCAGGAGCTGCAGCCGGTATCTGTGACGAATGTGCCAGTGGTAGTTGGAAGTGCTCTGCGGAAGAACGAGGACGGTACTGTTGCCGCTCCTATTATCAGGGGGAAATCGAAAAAGGTACTTTCTCAGCGACAGCTGAATAACGAGATTCTTACTCTAGTCATAGACCACACCTGGAGTAGGGAAATGGAAGACCTTACACCTCCATCCGCCACTTCACCATGACACTGATTCATCTTTCGATAGTTCAGATTCAGCATATGATTCCGTTTCAGGGGCCGAGGAAGAGGATGACCAAAACACCTTCGCGGAAGGAAATAAAGAGAAAGCTACCAGTCAAGAATCCACCAATGACGGCGGCAACGAAGGTGATCAAGGACATCCTCACAAGTCTCAAAAGCCAGGGTTCAAAGAATGGGCAACCAAACAGCTGTCCCTTGCTAAAGATTATATCGCAGATCCTGCGCACAAAAACGAACCTTTACCCTTGACCAATGCACCTTCCGATCGACCGCTCAAACGGCGTAAACTTGACGAAACAATGCGTGGGCCAACAGGTGGAGACTTCACCCTTCCTTCTACAACTTTCGCTTTGGAGGTTCTGAAAAATGGAAAAAGATCCTTTGTCAAAACCATCGTCATCGACCGCCCACAAGATGTCGAGGAAGCTCGTCTCCTGCTCCCGATTGTGAGCGAAGAGCAGCCTATCATGGAAGCGATCATGTTCAACCCTGTGGTTATAATTTGCGGTGAAACAGGTAGTGGGAAAACAACACAAGTGCCTCAGTTCCTGTATGAAGCTGGCTTCGGAAACCCTGATAGCGGTGAGTGGATAAGTGCAACGTTCACCCAGCGTGTGCTAAATGACCACAGAAAATCCTGGCGTGATCGGAATCACGCAACCCCGCAGGGTGGCAGCAATTTCGATGGCCAGCCGAGTTGCGCACGAACTGTCCTTGACCACTTCTCAAGTGTCGTATCAAATACGTTATGATGCAACAGTCTCGCCTTCAACATCGATCAAATTCATGACCGATGGTGTACTTCTGCGGGAATTAGCGGCCGACTTCCTCTTGAACAAGTACTCCATTATAATAATTGATGAAGCGCATGAACGAAGTATCAATACCGACATCCTTATCGGTATCCTGAGTCGGATTATCAAACTGCGTGAGGAATTGTGGAAAGAGGGCAAGGAAGGGGCGAAGGTTCGTTAGACTCCTGTGATTTTCCTTACTTGATTGATCCCTGGTTGTCTAGCCGCTTCGTTTGATCATCATGTCTGCAACACTTCGGGTTAGTGATTTTGCAGAGAATAAGAATTTATTTTCCATCACTCCCCCAATCATCAATGTCACTGCACGTCAACATCCTGTTGCAATTCACTTCAGTCGGCGCACATCTTCCAACTACGTAGCTGAAGCAATCAAGAAAGCCTCGAAAATTCACGCTCGCCTACCTCCCGGAGGAATTTTGATTTTCCTCACTGGTCAAAATGAGATCACTGGTGTTTGTAGACGTCTAGAGGAGCGATTTGGGCGAAGGGCGCTCCAGCGAAGAAACGACCAACGCGAAAGCCGAAGAGCTCAGGTTGAACAATTTTCTCGCAAAGGTCGTCCAGAAGTTGAGAAATTGATCATCAATCTAACTCAAGGTAATGATGTTTTGCTAGTGTTCTGTTAGTATGCACTGATTTATTCTGATTCAATGGCTAGTTGATATGGAGGCCGAGGATGTTGACTTTGATGTCGAGAACAAGGCTCCTCTCGATTCAGATCTTGATGGAGATGTCGAGGATGGGGATGAAGAGGAACTGGAGAGTGATTTTGACAATGACATCAACAATGAGCTTGGGATAGACACTGAAGAGACTGAAGGTAATGCGAGTGTGAGTTAGGCTAATTGCAAGCTCTGATCATTTCCCTTCAGTTCCGATGCATATCGTTCCTCTGTATTCCTTACTTTCGAGTGAAAAACAGATGGAAGTATTTAGACCCCCACCTCTCGATGCACGACTGGTAGTTGTAGCAACAAACGTTGCTGAGACGTCACTGACAATACCCGGAATCAAATATGTGATTGACTGTGGGAGAGTTAAAGAGGTAGAGTAAGATTGGAGCAAGAAGGATAGCCGCTCACAAATATGATTAGCGAAGGTACGATGTAGCGAGCGGAATTCAAGCATTCCAAATCAGCTGGATTTCCAAAGCTTCTGCCGCTCAAAGGGCTGGTCGTGCCGGCCGAACTGGCCCCGGCCACTGTTATCGACTTTATTCTTCTGCTTTATTTGAAGATCATTTCCAGCAATTTGGTCTACCTGAAATTTTGCGTGCTCCGATTGAAGGAGTTGTTTTACAAATGAAAACTATGCACATAGACGCAGTTACGAATTTTCCTTTCCCAACACCTCCAGATCGTTCTGCGTTGCGACAAGCAGAAAGGGTATTAATACATCTCGGGGCTCTGACCAAATCAGAATCTCATAACTGCGAACCAGGAAGCAGTCAGGTTACTGACCTTGGTAGGACCATGGCTTTATTCCCACTTTCTCCACGTTTTTCGCGCATGCTAGCTGCTGGTCAACAGCATCAATGTTTGCCATATGTTATTGTCGCGGTTTCTGCCATGTCTGTTGGGGATCCTTTCCTATATGAGGAGGTCATTGAACCGAATGATAGCATAGAAGAACTCACGGAGAAAGATTTGACCAGCGAAGCGGCGAAAGCCAAGGAAAAGCGGCGATTGCTCAGGAAATCATATTTCGAAAACCAACATGTAGGATTTAAGTCTCCACTTTTAACCCCAGACTAAGCGCTCCTCTAGAAACACGCATCTCTCGGAGATTTCACAAGTGACATCCTGAAAACGCTTTCCGTTGTTGGTGCTTATGAGTACCATGGCGGAGGTGTTGAATTCTGTTCTCGTCACTTTGTGAGACCCAAGGTGTGCATGATCAGTTGTCTCGACCTGTACCATTGTAATAAAGAGTTGAAAGGCTATGGAAGAAATACACAAGCTACGAGTACAAATTATCAACATCATACGTCTGTACTTTCCAAAGGCCGACGTCCCGTTTTCTGCAAAGTTAGTTCCTCCAAGTAAGAATCAGGTTAGTCTTGTGCAGCGACTAAATGCTGAACTCAATAATAATGATTGCTATTCAGATAAAGATTCTAAAGCAACTTGTGACTGCGGCATTTATAGATCAGGTCGCTGCTCGAAAAGACCTTGTTGAATCCAATCATTCTAGTGGAGCTCAGCATAGCAATAGTCGCGGCGTTCCTTATCGGGCAATCGGAATCCCAGAGGATGTTTTCATACATCCCTCGTCTGTATTGTCATACAGGTCACCCCCAGACTACATTGTATTTCAAGAGGTCGTTAGAACAACTCGGATTTTCATCAAAGGTATGTTTCAGCCTCCAGAGTTTCCATCAGATCGTGCTCATGCCCTCCATCACCAAGGATTGACCATTGTCAATGCCTCCTGGCTTTCCTCTCTTGGAAAAACAACCTTATGTACATATTCCAAAACATTCAAGAGGAGTGATGGCTCCTTGATGGTCACACCGCGCTTTGGCCCCGAAGGTTGGGAATTACCAGCCGTTAAAGTGGAGAATAATAGATAGTGTATATAAACAATTGAACATCATATTAGTACAAGTTATGGGTATTACAATGCTGTCCTTCTATCTGATAATAGTGGACGTCGACGCCTACGGAAGAAATGAGCCTTAAGGCTTCTTACTTTTGGGTATGAAGATATTTGGTTCCTTCTTTGCCCGCTTCGTTGGGCGTTGAATATGTCGTTTGCCATCTCTTTTATCGGAAGAATATTCGGCTGTTCTCTTCACCCCCGCTGTGTGAGATTTGGGTTGAGAAATATCTGTTGAGCCGTTGGTGGGAGCTTCATTGATACTCGGCCTAACCTGAGACTTGGTTTTGTTTTGTCTGGAATCCTGAGGCCGGAACGGGACTGGCAGAGGAGTGGGAGTCATTTCGATAGTAGATTTAGCAGCTTTAGATGGGCCACTTTTCGCTCCACATGTAGAAGATGAGTGGGTAAAGTAGGCGTAGTCAATCTGGATGAGGGTAAGCTTAACAGACATCACACAGAAGGAACTCTGACTTACGTCAACCAGACATGAGCGTTTTCGAGCATCATTTACAATTGTACTCCAATTGGTGTCGCTCCTCTCCAGCGTCGGGGAATTTCCCAGAATAAACAAGGAAGACTTCGCGCGAGTCAATGCAACATTCATTCGCCGGACATCTGAAGAATTTGATTTTGATTTATATAACAAAACGAGGCAAGAGATGATGTCCCACCTGACAAGAAACCGATATTTTGTACTCCAGGACCTGCACGGACACAAGACAAAATGATGATGTCTTTTTCTTGGCCTTGAAATCCATCAACGGTATTGAAGTCAATGCGGCCAAGGATATCTTTACCAAACCGTTGCCCGAATTGGCGTTTCAGTTCAGTGATTTGTGCTCTGTACATTGATACGATGCCAACTCGAAAGTCCAGATTGATTTTGTCATGTTCGAGTTTGAGACGATTGTAAAGATCCACGGCAACACGGCATTCAGCAACATTTTTGATGGAGTGACCACTACTTTCTTCCACACCCTTCATTACGTTGAAAAATTTGTAGGTTCCGAAACGGGGATTCTTATGCCATGGTTGGATAGTTTTCTCATCCATCTTTGGACCATCCTTGAGTCTGCCTTGATAGAACACAATACTCGGTAGCAAACTGATATCGGGATGCATACGATATTGGATACTAACAGGGAAGAGTCAGCAGTTGTTCGAGCCAAAATCGATGTTAACACACCTCAGTAGGTGGACTGCATCAGGCTGAGATTTCTGCATCCGTACAAATAGAGACTGATTGTATCGGTATTTTCCAGCCTATAACCAGGTATGAGTTTTTATCAATGAAGCATTGCAATGACGCATGCCTCCAATGAAATGACTGTAGGTGGTAGTTGTTGGGGATCACCGACTAGTATACAGCGTCGACATTTGTATTTGAGGGGAATAAGGGTGCTGAGTTCAATGGCCTGGGCTGCCTCGTCAACGATGATCAAGTCGAAGTCAAGTTGTTCGATGATTTCGTGGCCAGTTCCGGACAACGTCGAACAAATCACGTCTGCTTCTTGGAGGACTTTCTGCCGATAAGATCGTCGCAATGCGTCTAGCGTGCGAGACGCAGATTTTTGTTCATCTTTTAGACTATCAAGTCGACCAGTGAGCAGTGTCCGACGTGCATTGAGTGCTGCGATCTCTGACTGAATCGAAGCATACTGAATGGGATCCTTGCTTCCTTCGAGTGATCGATGCAATAAATTCTTTTTAGACCTTATACCTTCCAGTTCCTGTCGAATGCTACCGATCTCGCCGCCGCCGCCAGCATCATTCGGTGCATCAATCCCTTGATCAACCAAATAGTCGAGCGATATATCCTTCACTGATACGTTCATTGATTGCTGAGCACCAATACGGACGACCTTCAGCCCATCACCTCGTTTCTCAGGACCCCTATAACCCTCCTTAATACGACGCGCAATTTCATCGATGGCAGCATTCGAGGGCGCACAAAGAAGAACCTTTGGTAATGGTGATTGAGACATAGGAGCAGCTTTGCCGGCCTGGATAGGCACAGCTGGTCGAGGGCGTTGAGCGAGTGACAGTGAAACCAGACCACATATTGTAGAAGTTTTCCCAGTCCCCGGCGGCCTAGATAGATGAGCCCCGAGCAGTCACTTCCTTGATCAAAAAACTAACCCTTGGATGAGCGTGAATCCATCTGTCTTCAAACCTGATAAGACAGCAATTGCTTGAGGCTCGTTGATTCTGAGATCAGACATTGTCTTGTGTATTTCCCACTGTTCAGGTGGAGAGACACGCCGCAATTTAGGATGAAGTATCGTATCAATATAGTCATAGTAGGGCAAGGACTTGAGAGCAGCATATTCACGATGAATAGTGCTTAAACTAGTGTACGACAGTCGTTAAAGCAGACACAGAAAGTATAAAAGGACATACCTGAACACTTTGCTGATTCTCCAGGAGGTCCCGATATGGAGGCCTGGATCCTCGACACCTGTGTTGAGATAGCAACGCACGGTAGCTTGAAGATTTTGGTAATTAGACATGAAGCTCTTCACTTTCGCGAGAATACATTTGTTAGTATGAGGGTGACGAAACAATACAATATCTGTCTCGGTAAGGTAATAATCTTTGCGCACATTTGCCTCGAAAAGTATATCAAGTTCCAGCCAATGATCAATATACTGTTTACCGGAGATCTTACCCTCGAATATCTCTGGTGTTTCATCTTTTGACTGTGCAATCTGCGCCCAACATTCTAGGAAAAGAAGGGGTTCAAATACAGCACAGAACTGGTCGACGGTAGAGAATGTATCCGGAACGAAGTTCAGCGGACCATTAAATCCCGGGGGAGTAGGCCCATCATGATCATAATTCCAGGACAGTAGAACACGGTGAAGACCAGAAACATCTGGTCTCATCCGCATTTTCGCTCGGTAAGTCGCCTCACGCTGTTGCATCCGCATGAGAGCAGCATTTTCCGCCTGGGTGTCAAGTGTTTTGATTTGCCTTCGCTGCACAGGTTTTTTAATTTTTGGAGACTTTGCGAATTTCTTTGCAAGGCTTGCAAGCCCACCAGCAGGAGTCTCTGTCTCTGAGTCAGACTCTGACAAATCTGAATAGTCCCTGGGACCTAGTGAGGACGTGGCTTCATTGTTGTGATACTGTTTTCGCTTTTGAGACAGGCTACGTTGGTTTGCGGGAGCTACGGGCAGAAACTTGTCTTTTTTCAACGTTGGCATTGGAGGTACACTTCTCTCTAGCTTTGCCTTATCCTTGTCCGTAAAATAACTCGACCAGGGCTTCACATAATCTGGGGCACCAGACCTAGGTTCTTTCCCCTCCTTTTTGAGTATTGGGGGTTTAAGATTGTTTTTCACCCTGACAACTTGCTTCTCCTGTCTGGGAATGGTCTTTACAGAGACAATTTCAATTTCGTCATCGTCATCATTGAAGGAAGATAAAGTTTCTTCAAGAGATGCGATACGCGATGTGTCGAGCCGACTCCGTATTTGGTCAATATCATTGCGAGCAGAATCAACGTATTTAGTTAGCTTCTGTAAGACTGCATCACAGGGGCGTATTCCCGTTTTACGAAAGAGGTCGAGTAGGGATTGAAGAAGTGAGAAGGATTGGTGCAGAAGCTCTTCGTCTGTTAGCCGTAGCCATCTCGTCAACTCGCTTATAACATCCTGGAAACAGCTTATCATCTTCTTCTTGATTGCTGATAAATCTTGGAAAATGTCGGCCTTTCCCTGGCTTTTCTTCCGTTGGTTCTGCCAAAATGCATTTGCTGCGCCCTCAATCACCTGCCATTGAGCCAACATATCTCGACCAAAAATCAAGGCATCCCGCATCCACTCAATCATTTCAGTGTTATCGAAGTAAATTGACCAAGCTGGCGTGCGTTTGAAGATGACTGCGATGGCCTTGGACATGAGAGTCCAAAGTTCAATCATCCGCGAGGCAGGCCCACGAGAGTCATCATATCGAGGAAATCTATGACTATGCAGGAGCCCGTCGGGCTTGGAACAAAGTGCGTCAATGACATCGGTAAAACACCGGACTAATGACTTGGAGAGGGAACAGGCCTCTGGAACGCTGGGGGCGTATGCACAAAATTTGTTGAGAAAATCGACGAGACCGTCCAGACTGGGGTCTGGTAAGTTCTCTAAAAGAGCCCGCACACATTCTAGACGACCATCGACATTGAAAACCTGGCCAATCAGAGATTTTGCAGTACTGTGAAAATCGTCGACTGGTGCAAGTAGCAGGAGCGTTACTGCCTTGCCAACCCTCGGGTCTTTCAGAAGGTCCATAAGTTGTGAGGAAGCACTGTAATCTACGACGTTCTTCACACTATCAAGGAAGCCTATACGCATCGAGGACAGTGTGTTATTGATAGCATTGATTACTGCCCCACCATTAGTGTATGCCTCCCCAACGCTTTCGAGAGATAGAATCTTCTCAAAGGTTTTCATGTTCAGTGTATCAATATGGGAAGCTTCTGACACGAGATGTAGGACGGCAGAAATTTCTTGAGGATCCTGATAGTCAATGGACTGGTATACATTCAACCACAAACTTGTGCGAGCAGATAGACCTGGAATTTTGTTGGACGGCTTGTTTAGAGCAACATGACCCATGAATCGACATGTCGCAGTAATAACCAGTGATGTTTGTTGCACGTCCATTAACAAAACATCATGAATTAACTGTCGAGCATCTGCACGAGCTTTAGCCCAGACAGGTTTGTCATAATCCCGGTGAAGAGCCACTCTGCTCAAAATGTTTGCGTGAATGTCAATAGTAGACAAGAATACTTTCATGGCTTGAGATTCAGGTTTGGCTCGAGCCCCAGAAAAAATAGACGAGAAAAGCTGACATCAAAATAAGCCGAATAACAACTAGCAGACGAAGCTTGCTTCTAAACTTACGCTTATCGCAGACTGAAAGATATATGGACGCGCTTCACCGAAACGCTCATGTTGCAGTTCCTCGAGCAGAAAATCAAATATCTTCGCGACAATGCCACCGTAAATCTGTTCAATTTTCTGTGTACAGTGAAAATACTCATGCACCCAAGACAAAAGAATTTTTTGATCAGAGGAATTATTCAGGATGAGACTTGTGAAAGTAGTATTGTTTTTGATGGTATCAAAAACTACCAAAGGGTGCTCCGGTAATTCATCCGTCCAAAATGAGGTTTCGAGTCGCTTGAGGAGAAAATTGAAACAACGTAAAACCTCAACAAAATCTGGTGCATGATATAGCAGATCATTATAAAGATCGATGCTGTACTCACGGATGCCAGTATCACTCAGGTGACCAGAAACTAGTCTTCGAACGTCGACTTTGCACTTGTCATTGTATATGAGATGTTCGATAGGTATAAAACGCAGTGCTGTGCTGAACCCTGCCCAAAGATCGATGATGTTTGTTGCAAACCGAAAAGGCATGTTCTTTGACATTGAATTGGGTGACTCTTGTGACACAAGACCGTAAATGATAACTTCAAGAGCGTGAACATGTCCATCTGTGAAATTCACAGCAAGCAGAGGCGAAAGAAAACGGGAAGCCTGGGCGCTAGCCCATTTTCGTGTCGTTGAAGTTTGTTCCATGAGCAAGACGAGTACTCCAGGCGGAATGATCGAAGTTGGCCAGTTTGTAAACACATTTTTCGGTATACATGACTGAAGGATCTTTTGTACTCGTGCATCAGCAAATGCAGTCCAGTTAGACACCAATCGGAACAAAATAGGAGAGGGCAAATCAGACAGTGGCTGAAGGGAAGAGCTGGTATTCATAGGCGTGACGCCCAGACGGCCAAGTTCTCTGAGAAGCTGATCAACGTCCCAAGCATCGTAACTTGCCCAAAATCCGTCCAAAATCTCAGAGGAAAATTTGGCGAAATAACTAAGACCAGACATAAGACAAGTTCAAAAGGGTCTAAAGACATTTTACTCACGTTGTCCTTGAAGTCCGCTTGATAATCTCAAATTGTGCGATACAATCACAGCACTTCAATAAACACTTATGCAAATGCTCCCTCCATGTCTCCGCTTCGTTTCCATCATATGCAAAGAGTCGCAGGAGGAACGAGGCAACACCAACTGTTGTCGGATCTGCGCGACTACAAAACCAGTGTAGCTTGCCATTTCCATCATTGGGCACAGCTGACAGATAACTGTAAAGTTGTGCCAACATCTGGTCGGTCGCGCCTGAATTATCTACGGGATCATTGTACAATCGAGTGATAACTTTCTTAACATCCTCGATTTCCATGTATCGCAGACTTGTAGTGAAGGGGTGTTGGAAAGCGCCTCAATATATCTCTCTGAGGCGGGAGAAAAGGGGAGTGAAAAAATGATACAGAGACTTGGCCAATGCAGGGTCAAGAAACGCGACATCATTGGCTACGGTGGATAACGTGACACAATCTGAGATCATATTAATTATGTAATGAGCTTAAGTAAGCAACGAGCAGCCGCGAGCAGTCGTACCTGATTCTAGGACCTCTTCGACGTTAACATGGACGCTGTGGATGTTGAGCAACTCAATAATCTGCTCGAGAAGGATATTGAAATTCGAGAGGTATCAGTGACTCACTTGTCGGACACGTTGGTCTCAACGGCTCCATCCACTAGAAAATCAGAGAGCAAGTCAACGAACTTGACAAAAAAGCGAGGACCATGTCTGGGATTCTGAACAGGGTGCATTCAACTCCAGTGGAAGCGCGTCAGTTTCTGCATCCATAAAGCAAACATGCTACCTTAACGAAATTTTTGGTCAGTTCCACCTCTCTTGGAGGCTGTTGAACCTGTACTCCAATCATGCAATGAGACTATATCTCGGCTAGCATTCATTATTCCGGAGAACCAGTTCTGGAGGTGGAAAGACATGTGGACAAATCCTCTGCGAACTGCCATTTTCACCGTGGTCATGATAGAATACCTGATGAAGCGGGATCTCATTTCACTGCAAGGAGTTTCGGATATCTTCGGATGTAAGGGGTCATTTCAAGTGCTGGCATCCCCAGTCCCAAATAACTTCTTATACAGTCAAAGCTGAATGGACTGATCGCATGACCCTGCCTGTTGAGGACTATTTACATGGCGTGATCAACATGGTCAACGATCTGGTGTGGGCCTTTTGCCTGCCGCCCCAAACAACCCAATTGATGATCCTTGTCAGTCGCGGTTGGCCGTCAATAGTGTAACCCTCGGTAATTTCGAAGAGCCCCTCAAGATTTCGATCTTTGTAAGGGATTTATTTGCTGGATTTTCCATGGTAATTGTTGCTTAAATTAGATGGGGATCTGACTGATGAACTTTCTTAGCTGAACCTGAAAAATGATGTCCTACGAAGACGATTTGACAGTCTAAAATATGACATTAAAAAAATAGAAGAAGGTGAGTAATTCGTGGCTTAGTGTGTAAACTGGATCAACCTTGTGCAATCAGTGGTGTATGATGTTTCCTTGAGGAAATTAGCAACAGGCTCGAACTCGGAAGTGAAGACTTAAGAGTTTCGTTGCAACTTTAGATACCTAAATGTACTTCCTCCTACCTGTAATCGGAGTCTGAAAGTCGCAAGCTGAATTAAATTATTTGTCACATTCATCGATCCGGTTCTGCGTAATTCATGTCCGACCTCTGAGGCGACATTGTTGCACCAACCAAGAATACATGGATAGGCGGCGGGGTATAACTGCTAGGCCCGCTACTTCAGAGGGTACGTTCCAGTTAGACTGCTTATTTCCTGTCGGCGATTGAAATGGCCTTGTCACGCTCCTGGAACTGCATACATTTTCTGTCATGATTCCAGAGGTTGAATATTGGACACAAGCCGCAGAAGCCATTAGAGTAGTGGCAAATAAGTTTTCAATCAACACGACGGCAGAGACTATAGGGAGAGTCAATAGGATGATCTCTGCATGGCCTGCTGATGACACACTACCCGCAGAGGGTTTTGATGCCGTCAAACAGACCTTCAAACGACTCTCAAATGGCCTTCGGGAAATTGAAACCTATGCCATTGGAGAAGAGAAGTATGTTTCTGCCCTTGAGTAAGAACCATGATTTGTTCAGTCTACTCTAGGGCTCTTGATGATGCCCTTGAGCGAGTCGAAATATTAATAGCACTGAGGAAGGCACCAGAAGCGAGTCTTCCGCCAGGTAAGTGTGACGATGATTAGTGATTTGTATATTGACGAAATAATCCAGAAAAGCGCAACAAGCGGCCTCGAGCATCATCACCATCAGGTGTTCTGGCTTCAACACTGAATCCTCTGAAAAACTCTGTCTCGATCACTCTTCCCCCACGAGGATCAGTGGGTCCAAGTGGAATTAATATCCGGGATGCAAAGGGGTCGAGGAGAGATAGCAGAACTGATAGGACATTTCCTCTCCAAGAAGGTCGCAAAGTGGCTTTTCACCCGCCTCCTCTGAAAGGGGCTGCCGACACAGATGAGAATACTTGGATATTAGCACTCGTCACGAAATGCATTTCTAATACTAAGTATGAAGTGCAAGATGCTGAGCCTCAAGAAGATGGTCAACCTGGCGTGTAAGCTTCTTTGTTACAATTCATTATGAACGCTTAGATCGACCTAGGACATATATGGCAAATATCAAATCTATAATACCATTGCCGGATCCAAATGCGGCTTTCAGTTCCTACCAGGACTTTCCAGCAGGTTCGACAGTGATGGCATTGTATCCTGACACAAGTTGTTTCTACCGGGCTGAGGTTATTGCGACACCAAAGGAATTGCAACCCAGTGGTCGTGTAAGAAAGCTCTTCTAATTCTTGAGGATATCACTGAAGTTGACATTTGTAGACCATGCCTTCTTCGAAATATATGCCGAGTTACAAACTCAAGTTTGAGGACGATGATAACCAGGAACACTCTGTCGCTGCACAGTGGGTCGTTGATTGGCCAGGTAATCGAGGAATCTAGCCTTTGTCTTATCATGCTTAATATACTGTACAATGTAATTAGCAGTCTAGAACGTGCTGGTCTTCACATTCACAGGCTTGAGTGACTCGATCGATTGCGTCACTGCTGAATCATTATAACCACCGTATCCAATTCTGGCAGCAACAGGTGATTTCTAGCAGTTTCTTCAGCCGTGGAGTATATAAACCAGATACAAGCAATGGATTCATGAGCATTACCTTCACCATGTCCATTGCTCGACAGCTTCTGCATGAATTCCGACCATTCTTCCGCATGCTGGACGAGCCTTTTGGCCGACGTCCTTCTCATTTCGCACCCGCTGGCTCCCGTCTTCTTGACTGGAACCACCCATTCACAGACCCTTTTGAAGGTCTGAATATGCTCGCTCGACCCGCCGTAGATGTAACAGAGAAAGGAAACAAGTACATTCTTGACGCTGATCTCCCTGGCGTCTCAAAAGAGAATCTCCAAGTTCGTCTCGGGGACGGTAATCAGAGCATTACTATTGAGGGCAAGGTGACAGAGAAACTGTCTTCTGGTGTCCACAACACCGGTGGGGAGACGAAGTCGACCGCCACCGATACAACCTCTTCTCCCGAGTATACAGATGGTATGTCTCTGACATCTGATTATGAATATTTCGCTCACAGCCGTGAAGCTTCCCACTCGACTTCAAAGGCAAGCAATAGCGGTGACGCGACCCAGATTGCAGTTGAACGCCCATACGCTCGAAACTATTCCTTCACCAGGACCGTCTGGCTTCCTCGCCCTGTGGACCCCAGCAGTATTGTGGCAAAGCTCCAGAATGGTGTGCTGAGTATTTCCTTGCAGAAGGGCGTCCATGAAAAGAGTAAAGTGATCAACGTCGAAGAGATATGAATTTGTAAACGTGTTTAGAAAAAGTTTGTAGTCTGTACAGTTTATGCGAACTCGCTATTGGTTAAGTCAGGACAAATGCAACGTGACTCATATTAGCAGCATCAATCCTCTTCCTTCGGTTTCTTCAATGCTCTCAAACATTCTACATGGCCCTCTCTATGAGGAGCATGGGAATGACAATGCTTCTCTTGACAATTTTACAACAGATGCCCTGGCCGTCAACGACGTCGACGATGCAGTTACGGAGTCTGAACCAGACGCTGAGGAGGAGATTGACCAACTTGATTCTGATTCTGACCTCCACCAAGAGCTGCCCGCAGAGGCTCCTGCTCAACATTCAAAAAAGTCCTCGCAAATTAGGAGTGGTGAACGGCGTCGGGGTCACTCCTTGTTGCCTGCCAGTCGAATTGAGAATATGCTTCAAGCTGAAGGTACGCTATCTCAACATTTGCTCCTTTGAATGCTTGTTAATGTAATTCTGCTAGGGATCGTGGGAGGCAACATGAATGTATCTAGGGAAGCTGTGTTTTTACTTTCCATTGCCACTGTATGTGTCGTCCCTTCACAAGTTCCTGGAACCTCCGACCAATTGTATCCACAGGAAGAATTCATCCGGCATTTCTCAACACTTGGACAGGGACGTGCACAGTATTTTAACCGAAACATGGTCCGATATGATGATCTGGGTGGGTTTACTTATCCACAACGCTACCTGTGGGCTTAGGGCTACCCAGCCGCTGTCGCCGAAAACCGACACGATTTTAATTTCCTTCGTGGTGAGGACGAATGATGATTATACAAAAGAATTTCCTTGATCAATTTACCCAGCTGTTGTCCCGATGCCTCAGCCACTGCAAAGTGCATTTGCTGCAAGAAACAAGCGTGAGAGAGATCTTCTCCGGGATGACCCTGCTATGCAGCTCTCTCAAAATGGACATGAACCTCTCTCGAGGTCACCCGACCTCTCAAACCCTGAACCCTTTCCCTCACAATTGGCACCATGCCCATTGCCCAAAATGCAGCCCAAGTCTCAGCCTCAAGTCCGGAAGCGACAAAACATGAAAGCAGTTGTTTCCATTGCTCCTCATATTGCTCCAAATGCAGGCATTGATAATCCTGTAAAACTGACAGAAACTTGGGAAGAGTATAAGGAGAGAAGTAGACGATTATTCGGCCCTGGAGATGGCTCCCGAATCAGGCAGTCCAAGTCATCTACCAGCTTGTCGAACGGCGGGCCTTCTTCACAAGCAATTCCACCTGCTCCGAGTATCTCAATGGTTCCTTCACATCTAGATGGCCCAGATGATATCTCAGAAACGGGATCATTTTCCGACAACAAACGATGTTCACCTCGTCCCATCCTTCATCATTACAGACCTCCTTTGACAGGTCCTGGTAGTGCCTTTCTGCAAGGTCCTGGTGGTCCCTTCCCTGCCCCTGCCCCTTTAGCTTCCCCTAATAATAATAATTCAATAAGTGTAGGCTCATCTTCGTCCTCAGCTGTCCCTCCTTCAGGTCGGACGATATACTCAAAAGACATTTCAAAAGACGATGGTGATTAGCCTGACGAAGTCCATGTAGTCGTCGTCTTTACTATCAATAGTTCATGTGTATAATTACAAGAAGGGACAAGAGTCAGCCATCTTTGTTGTGCGTTTTGTTGCGAGCCCACAAGGATTCACCCAATTGTTGAGTTCAGAAACATTACTGTGTTAGCTGAAAGGTCCAAAAGCACATGCGACCCAAGAACTATCATTGGTGATTCAGGAGTAAAAGAGATCAATCACTAGACGTGTTAATTATATAAATATTACTGGTATTCGAGGAATAGTCCAAAAGTTATCATTTGTCTGGGCTAGGAGCCTCTGCTGTGCATACTCCACTGAATAAAAAAAATAACCCATTCGACCTCCTCCCCTCCTCCCCATTTCCAAGTCATGATATTGAGCTCACATATTTTCCCCCTCATGGTTAAAATTTTTATTGGTCGCGTCGCGTTTCTATCACGTGCCTTCTGATTTTGACCATGGCGTTGTTATCAATTATTTCCAGATCATCGTTATTCATCCAGAAGCGCACCATGTCTTCTCATTTCTTCCCAGATGTCACTAATAGGCTTGTATCTCCTGTGAAAGACCTGGTCAATGCTATATCGGAAAACGGACAGAAATTTACTGGTGAAACTGAAACTGATCAGAAGGAAGTCATTGACTGGATCATAAAGAGCAGTGAGATTGTAACTGAGGATCGGCTGAAGGTATATTTCTTGTTTTGGCAAACAAATTTATTTGTATCTGAGTCTTGTATCGTATTAGGAACTCAATGCCGTGCTTCTGCCAAGGACGTATATTGCTACAAATTATTTTACCGTAGCTGACGCTGTGTTCTATGGTCACCTTCATCCCGTACTAGTACGTCATTCATACGTTGCTTCTGGAAACCCGAGCCAACTCAAAGTTCAAATAAAAGTCGCGACTTCAATCCTCCCAGTGCCATTTAATACCTTGTGTTAGTCGCTATTTTGATCACCTTCAAAATCTAGAGCCCATAAGAACAGCCACCGCTCCGTTTGCACCAGCTTTTGGTTTGATACAGTTCAACTTTGAAGACGCACCTGCTGTCGAAAGGAGAAAAGAGACTTTCAAGAAAAAGGAAAAAAAAGCCGTGGTCACGCCCTCTTTAGAATCTGTTTCTGCTTCTATTCCTGCTCCCGCCGTTCTTGACCCTGCTCCTGCCGCTCCTGCCGCTACTGTTCCTGGCACTGCTTCTCTCTCAGCCTCTTCTACACCTGTTTCTGCCGCGATTGATGTTCCGGTGCCCGAGTCAGCATTACAAGAAAAGGTCCAAAAGAAGGAGAAGAAGAAAGACAGTCGCGAGGAAGGAGAAAAGAAGAACAAGGGAGGAAAGGTAGAGGAGACTGTAGGGGAACCTGTTCCCTCGATGATCGATCTTCGAGTTGGTCGTATCGTAGATGGTGCATACATTATTCCTGTCAATGGAATGTTCGCTAACTTCGTCGTTAGTTGTCAAGCATCCAGATGCAGATGGCCTTTACATCGAGGTATGAGAACCGTAACAGATATCGTTTCTGCTGACATATTATCTAGCAAATTGATCTTGGTGAAGAAACTGGTCCCCGCACAGTTGTGTCTGGCCTTGTGAACTATATTCCTATTGATCAAATGCAAGACAAGTTAATCGTCGTTGTAGTGAGTCTGTTCATGTAATTGCTTTTATGATATGAATTTATTTTATTCTTTCAGTGCAACTTGAAGCCAGCTAATATGCGCGGTGTAAAGAGTTTCGCCATGGTCTTTTGTGTCCGTTCTTCTCTCATTCTCCAACAGTTTGGAATGTTGAACCGTCTTTAGGCTACATCTAAGGATGGGAAAGAAGGTGGTATTGAACTCATTCAACCCCCACCTGGTTCTCAACCTGGTGAACGTGTCTATTTTGAAGGCCATGAGTTTGAGAGTGAGTGAATAACTCTTTGGGCCGCTGCAGCCTGACTGTTGATTATGTTAGATGCTATTCCCCTTTCCCAGCTTAATCCTAAGAAAAAGATTTTTGAGACGGTCCAACCAGGGTTCGTTACCCTTGAAACCAAGGAAGCTGCTTGGGTCAACCCAGTCACCAAGAGTGTTCATAAGATTCGCACAAAAGACGGTGTCTGTGTTGCGCCCACACTCGTTGGGGCTTCTCTATCGTAATTTGAGTGTTTTTAAACTTTGATAACAGACTTTGGTAATTGCCGCGACAAATAAAGTCGTGAGCACATCTTAGTTGTACCATCAATCATTCTCTTTGAAGTAAATGCTACTGCCACGACCACTGCTACCACCACTGGGTTCGCCAGCCCGTTTGTTCAGTACATCTGCCTCCCTTTCCAAGCATGTCTCTCATATCGGCGCGGAATTAGTCGAATATCCTCCTTCAGTTATCCTAACACCTACTACAACTCGTCTTACCATCAAAGGTCCTCTCGGCACAACTCATGTTCCTCTCAGACCATACATGAAGATCAGCCATCCCAAGTCAAACGCAATTTCAGTCACTGTAGAGAATGCAGAGATTAAGGAGCAACGGCAGATGTGGGGGACAACTCGTACGCTCATTGCCAACGCAGTACAGGGTATGACGACGGGCTTTACTATACCACTCTACTTGGTTGGCGTTGGTTTCCGAGCAGCTGTGGAGACCGACCCACGACCTTCAGAAACGGGTGTACAATCTCAGCGGATCAATATGAAAGTTGGACATTCGCATAATATCATAGTGCCCATTCCGCCTAACATCAAGGCGGAGACACCTATAGCAACAAAAATAGAGTTGACATGTACGGACAAGCATCATCTGGGTTTGTTTGCTGCAAAAATTCGGGAGTACAGAAAGCCAGAGCCATATAAGGGCAAGGTAGGTTCGAGGCTCATACAACATCAGTACAGAGCTCACTCACTCCCCTTGTCTTGATATGCAGGGGATATTTGTTGGGGACGAGGTGATTAGGATCAAGAGCGTCAAGAAGAAATAAGGGTTGGGAAGGTGATGACGCCATGAACGCCATTCATGGCCTATGTACAAATCGTCACGCATGTTCGGAAAAGCAAAAGCCGGGTCTTATACTATTCATATAATCTATGTAAACCACTAATATAGAGATGTGTTTGTTGCGCAGCTAAGAATACAATGCAACAATGCAGCTATAGCTACAAGAAAAAGAATCATGCAGAGTCAGTACCAAGTAAATTCCTTCGAACGGTGCATAAAGAAAATGGACCCAAATAAAAGCGAAAAGAGAGTAAGCATGTTCAGGTCTTTGTCCGTGCGGGTTTGATTGACTTGCTTTTCTTTCCAGGAGCTTTCACGTGTTCGACGATGGCAACATCACTGTCCTCACCCTCCTGTTCTTGGGGAGCCTGCTGTCGCTTCTCTCCTTGAGCAGCCTTTTGCTGCCTCCAGTCTTCAGATAGCGATAAGATCTGCGCTATCAATTCTTTACGCATTGTAAGAATTGAGTCAGCTCTCCAATTATTTTGCATTTCGGCCAAAGTGGGTCGATCATTTGCCTAGGTAATACACTTCAACCGGCGGATGATCTGAATTTTGGAAGACAGGACACACCATGATTATCTGGCAAAAATGTCGGGGATTACTCATGAAAGTCTTTGCAAAGTGAAGAATATAAAGGCCACAGTCACAAAAGTTGGGCTGTACCGGTACCTGGCAACCCAGTCAAAAACAAGTGACAAGCTGGGATAACTGGACAGCGACGTACTGGAGCCAACTTGGTAATGGCAGGAATCACGCTCTCCAAATTCTTTTTGTCCATTGCTTCGAGCTCTAACCATTTGTTCAGTTGTTTCATAGCTTGCGGATGACGATTTCCCAAAGAATCAAGTATGAAAATTTTGGTCCTATTCTGGGTCAGTTAGGACCTGACGCACAGGATCATACAAACCTCGATTGTCTATCGTAGGAGTCGGCGTGTCTATTGTATGAGTCGACGATAATTCCTCCCGGCAAATCTTGCATTTGATTCTGTGACTTCTGAGTGTGCAACATGTGTCGATTCGTGGATGATTCACGATAGAATTTGGAGGGCATAATTTCCATTTGGAGATCTCGAACGGTCAGTTGAGAATCATCAGGATTCTTGATCGGTGGAGTGCCATCACCCATGATGATGTCTGACGTTCCAAAGTCTGCGGGTTGTTCTGAGATCCCAGACGGAATATCGGTGTCAATCCTCATTGGTGACCCAGGAGCAGTATCAGGACTCTTCTCCCTGTTTGAAGATCCAAAACTCATGATCGATAGATGTTCGTAAGTTGTTGTGACCGGGGGTGAGGTCAAGAAGGCAGACGTCTCCACCTCGTTCTCACTAGTTGCACTGCTATCCATCTTATCGCTAGCAACGGATCGAGGTTCAGACGGCTCGTTCCCTTCTCGAATCTCCAGTTGTAATTTGACTTCAGCGTTGTCCTTCTCCTGAGTTGTAGGAGACTCTCGCGCTCGCTTTCTTGTCACAGCATTGCTGTCGGAGTTCCATGATGATGGCTGCGCTTGCAAGACATGTTCAGGTTCGTAGATGATAGCTAAATACCAATGAAGACTGAAAAATAATGTCAGCAATTGTGATTAGGACTGAGGAGCAGCCCCCATCCGATTACGCACTGTTCATTGATGGGTATAAAAATGTATTTCTTGCTGAAGATATCAATCTTTGAGGTCCATTTACGTACACTATTGTAGCCTTCTTTGATGCTATTTCATGTGAGCATATAGATAGTAAAGGAGCAAACATTGCATACTTCCGTCTATTTAATTTCTTGTAAAAGAACGAACTGAAAACGTAGACTTGCGACACAAGTTCGGGATAAGTTGCTTCCAATTCTTTCAGAAAAACCCTGAACACTGTCAATGCTTGTTTCTGAAGACGCGGGAAGCTTGTAACACACTTGAAGCCAAACTCTATGAGCGTATCATTCAGAAACTCGTCAGGTTGAAGACGCGAGAGATCACCCGCGGTCACATTAACAGCTCCAGGTACACCGTAAGGGTACACCAAAATCCTTTTTGCGTCAATTCACTGGTTGATCATTCAATAGACGAACTGGACGACTCACACTTCATCTGCGTCATGAGATGAAAATTTTTCTTGCTGCCTTGCAGATCGACGGAAAGTTTGCGATTCTTCAACACGTTGCCTTTTGGTACTACGTTGGATCAATCGAGATGGGGAAAGAATAGACGACAAAACTGACGGAGGTTCCAAAGCAGTAACGGCCTCATTAGCATCCTTTTCTTTGTTGGCATCAGAGGGTAACTTCGGAGTTGAAATCACCGAGTCACTGGCGGAAGGGTGACTGTATTTCGAAAGCTGATCAACAGGACGTTTCCTCGAGCTAAAAAAATATTAGCGTAGCGATTGATGGCATTCAGAAGATATGTACGATGATCCCACAGAGAGAGCGTCTTTTGAAGCTCGACTATCTAGTGGAGGGCTGAATATAGGCGGTTCGGCATCTGCATTGCTGCAACGGTATTTCATTGATTGTCCAACAAGATTCCATATCGTTCTGCTACACCTAGATTTGTTATTAGAGCAAGTCGAGAAATGGGTCGAAGTGCGTACGTCGCACTCATGCAGTCAGACTGAACCACGTCACTTATTTTTTCAGCGATTGAATGATACACTGTCGAATTCCATTGTTTGTTCGAAGTGTCAAACTTCACGCTTATCTGTTCTTGGTTAAAGTTATTACCTCAACTCCGTGCGAATCGGACCCTGGCAGGATTGAGAGAAAACATACCGGGTTTGAACATGCTCCCAGCACTGGACCTCAACGAAGTAAAGTTTCCTTTCGATCGACACTTGAAATAGAAGATAGGAGAGTGAATGCTTTCGTTCAGAGGTTTCGTGTACTTGATATAATATCAGACAACCCTGTCCTGTATAGGAAAAAAGCACTGACCTTAAAAAACATAAAGTTGGTAGAGTTGAGCTCGATTGGTCCTAGTCGATCGCGGGAAGTCCCTTGAAAAACCATTGTCCTCCCTCTATCATCGATTACGATACTGCGATAATCATGCATTTCCTGGTCCCCCATTTTTATCGAGAAGATGGGCAAATGAATTTGAGTTTTCATTTGCGCATTGCCTAACCCCGAGGGATTGCTCAAGACATCTTGAGAGGCGGTCTGCAGAAACTGATACGAACTCCTGAGTCTGGGTACGAGAGATAGAAACATTGACAGTGTACCTTAAATCTACTTGGGAATTTAGCTTGCATCCTTTCTTTGGCTCTTGATTTCTTTAAGTCGATGATTGGTATAGGTGGCTGATTAGATACAGTGGATCCTTGCTCCATATGATCCATTCCATTATACCTGGCTACAAGCTTTCCTACTCGTGACGGTGATTTATTAGATGAGTTCTCCATCTTTTCTTTGACCTGAGCCTCGCCGTCCGAAAACGAACCTATCGGTGAAGTATCCCGTTTCTGGGGCTTACGATCGCCTTGATGTGCATGCGTGTGGTTTGAGCTTTCAATCTTTTTTCTCAGAAGATCAGTATTCTTCCCATCCTTCACCAACGAAACCTCGGAAGCAGACCCGTCCAACCCCTTAGATTGTCGGATGTCATGTTCCCGGGTGTGAAAATAAGGAGACATCATAGATGAGGGTGAGTCGGTAATGTTAAGTTCATCTCTAGGGGCAGGACCTGCGTCAACGTCGATGATCTCGGGTGGGAGTGAGGGGCGTGGCTCCTTAGATTTACCTGTCTAAGTTAATATGAACCCTGTACGCGAAGGATTAGGAACAAACCCTTGCCCTTGCCCTGATTGACAGGATTTGATGCATTTCGTCTGCTGGAACTAAGCCTTGGGACCTTGTTCGTTCCCGATGTGATTCCGCTCAACAAAGTTACGTTTGCCGTGGGATTGGCCCGATGGGACAGGTTTGGTTGTGAGATAGTCGTGTATGGGTTGGTAACTGCAGAGTTTCCCTTGAGGGGAAAATTCCTTAGCTCTATTGTTTTCGGTGGGGCTTTCGGCCAACGGCTGCGCGGCATAAGAGCATGGATGAACTGAGAAAAGAATTCATGTAAACTCACTTTGCATGATCTGGGATAATGGAGGTATGTGAATGGATTCCAGAAAGTGCCCCAATCTTATTTCTATCATCTTGGGAGGCCATGGAGGCTCAGAAACTACCAAAGGAATGGAAATGACATGTAAGAGGTGAGTCTTCGGTATTTGCCGAATTGACAACCATTAGGATTTTCATGCCATTGTACCCTTTGATCGCATCTAGGCTGAAGGAAAGGGAGGAAAGGAGGAAGTATGGCCCTTACATTGTGCTCATCTCTCAACATTCAGACGTCAGTAAACCCTCAAGAACTAGGAAATCGTGCAAAATTATATCAAGCGTGGGCATCAATATACAGTAAGGGCAATCTAAAGCATATGCGGCAAAGCGTTGTTCCTCTGGTGGAACGACAGGTATGATGAGATGTATGAATGGGTCGTACAGATATCGTGTGTCAACGTAATAAGTGTCCGTGTGCGCGTAACAAGTAGTGCAGTATTAGCAACCATCGTATAGTCGATTTCTGGGAAACGTATTCCCTGCCTGAGCCCAGGTCGTTAGATTTGCGTTAGTATAGGCTTGTGCGTGCCTAGTAAACTAGAAATTAGCCAAGAGCGTGAAATCATACAATTCACCGACAAACCTGTTGATATAGTCCGTTGTCGGTCGATTAGGAGGGTCGCATGTGATACCGTTTTTGACCCCTTCCCTTTGGTACACGCGTACATAATCGATGTGCATTCTCGCTGGAAATTGAAGATGCTTGAAGTCTTGTTTTTGGAAACTGGGCGCAAGACCAAGGTTCAGGATGAGATACTGAAAACCGTCAACATTGAGTCATTAAATCTGATGACCAAAACGCACCATCGGCTCCTCGGGTATCAATCGTTGACCGATCTCAGTTATCGAATCAGGTCCGATCGTAGCTGATGTGGCGGTCCATGTTGGTAACCCATCACTAAACCAAGTAACAAAACTATTTGGGCGGTCATTTGAATCATACCACCATTCGTAGCCGTAGGCAGCATAGCCAGTGCCGTTATAGTTTGCACCATTAATGTCGGTGAGAGCAGAGACAGCCTGTTGTAAAGGACCGCCTTTATAGGTGTTAAATTGGGTAGTTGAGGGATTATAGATTGGGGAAGCATTAGATGAATTATCGAAGTTGTATTGGTAGTTGTACGGCGCGCATTGTAAGCTTTGGGATACCTGGCCAACGAACCTCGATAAATCAACCTGTGTCTCGATAATATCGATTTCAGGAGCACCTCTCCCAGTGGTAACGGATGGCCCAGGATGATCCGACCCAGGACAGGTACATGCTGAGAGTCTTTGTCCAGGGAGAACACTAATGGGACCACCTGTATTAGAACCAGTCGCTGCCGCCGGTGGGGTTCCATCGTGAGCAGTTTGGTTAGGAAATGTACCCAGATCGCAGCTGTCATAACTGTAAGGCCACATTCCTTGTGTCGTAGCTCCATAACCAGCTCGACCCTACGTTGCACTTAGAGGTAGGGGCAAGCTAATCACTACGTCCACTTACCAGGTTTCCCAGAGACCAAGCTCCTGTGGTTTGATTAAACCTTTTTCATCGAGAAAGGGAGTAAACGGACCTGGCCATAGACCTGGTACTTGTGGTGACCCAGGCATACTGATGGCAACTTCTACGTAACCCGTATTGAAACAAAACTTGTTCCACGTAGTCACCATTCCTGAAATGAGTCAAGTAAGGACTAATCAAAGGGGTTACAGGATCAAGTACCGCTTTGGAAATTGAGATTGTGTGTAGATTGTTCCGTCAATGTGATGACCATTTTCCCGTTAGCAGTTGTAATAGCCTGTGAGAATGTCAGTGTCAATCTATTAAAACTGAATTGAAGGGACATGCTCCGGGATCATACCACTCCAAGTCACCAGTAGGCCTTATCTTTATTCAATAAGATGCATTTTCGAGAAGCATATAGACATACCAATAATGTAAGTCGACAGCCTCCCAATAGGCATCATCTCCAGGATAGAAACTCCTGCCTTCTGTTTCAAATTCGTCACTGAATACGAGATTATATTTCTTTCCATCGTTCCCTTTCCGAGTGTATGCGTCGGCGGGTGTGTCTGGGTCAATGAGAGAAGGAAGGTTGAGATCTGGGATTTGACCCGAGCCATTAATTCCCCCGATATTGAATCCATGAACTGGGCGTTTTGGGTGCGTGAAGAAAAAGATGATTGGGTACCCAGCAAACAATGTCACCAGTCCAACCACAATGAGAATGAGAGTCAGCGTATTGACCCATCCCCTCAGTGAAAATATTGTACACGAGTCGAGTGAAGGATTGGGATTAGGGTCATGTAGGGCATCGTCAAGATCAGGATCTTTGTCGTATAGGTATTGAGGCATGGACTGTGCGGCCTGGACGGGGGGCGCCTGCGCCAAAACAGGAACAGGCATAGGAATGTGTTCTTTCTCAAATGAGGGATTCGAAGTTGCTATCGACACATCGGACGGTGCATTGCTGAATCGTGAGCCTGTAAACATTCCTGCTTCACGCGCCCCGGTGGTGCCATACTAGATGAAATCTTAGAAGTCTCGTGCTGCAAAATGCAATAACTCACAGAATAGGGTCCATAACCGGCACCAACAGCACCAGTGACCACCCCCATGGTCAAGCCCGCTCTCCCAGATGCTCGGTTAGTATTCTTCTGAGCCGAGAATGAGCGAGGTGGAGGTGGAGATCTTGGTCCACCCGCATGAGGTATGTGTTGTTGTGGTTGGTATTGGTGTTGTGGTTGAACTTGTTGATAGGGATGTAGTTGACTGCTAGAATGGCTTTCGTGACGATTAGGGCTTGTTTGGGGAACTACTGAATACTGTTGAGGTTGTTGATGTTGCCGCGCAAGGCGTCGATGAGGCCGAGACATGGTTGCAGAAGAAAGATTATCACAACTCAATGTGGGAGATTCAGTTGACAGGGACATGTCTTCTCACGAGACATAGCAAATCTCTACAATCTTATATTATCACGCAATCTGTATTGTTGCACCTCGAGGCAATGTTACCCTGGGTGGAAGTATTTCGAGGCATCACCAAAGACGCCTGGATATTCAACATCTGGTTTCAGACACCCAAAGTTGAACTCGAGCAGCACAATGTCGACAGTCCAAAATGCCCCAGTGAAGCGTCACATCTGACACATACTGATCTTGCTACAAATCTTCTTCCAATAGTCCTACGGAAGAACCTGCTTTAGGGATATCTAGCCCAGTCGCTGACATTTGACATACTGGAACCCAGGCCTACGTCATCCCCGAAGCACTAATCTGGAGCCGATTTCAGACCGGAACGATTATATCACAAGTATGCAGCTCAGAAGGATCTAACTAGGCTGCGAGCACGAGCGGCATTCTACTGATCAGCATTCCGCAGCGGTATCATGCATCTACACAACTGCGGGGTTCACAGTCACGTAACCACCGTCAATAACAATATCCTGTCCCGTGGTATAACCTCCCGCCTTGGACGCAAGATAAAGTGCTGTTCCGGCCATTTCCTCTCCCCTGTTGAATTGAGAAGCCTAGTCAGGGTTGATACAAACAATCACAGCAGCAAAACTCACGACCCGTCCCGCTCCATGGGCACTGGCATCACGCCCTTGCCAATATTATCAACTTCCCCCTTGGTGATTTTGTCAGACGTCATCTCAGAAGCATAAACTCCAGGAGCAATAGTGTTTACGCGAACAGGAATCTTCTTCAAGCTGATCTCTCCAGCTAACATCTTTGACAGATGCGAGGATGCGGCTTTGGCACTGTTGTAACAAAACTACCGTAAAATGAGCTTCGCCTTGCTTCTTTATGGACAAATTAACTTGCATGATTTTGCGCAATTTTGATATGACCGCTGATACTGGTGATATTGATGACACTGCTCCAATAGTCTTTGACATCCTCTGATCCCTTGGCTAGTAACCCCAGGAAGGCCGATGTGACGAAGAAAACGGAGAACGTGTTGATGGCATAGAGATCTGCCCAGCCTTCGAGTGATTCATTGAACAAACCGAGTCCCAGCGACTCTGCATCTTTGCGTTCTGGTGCATCTGGATCACCCAGGAAGGGAGAGACAGGACCTACTTGACCAGCACTAGGAACATTGTCCATCAACGTTACATATGCTACACATTACACTTACTTATTCACAAGAACATGTAATTTCCCTTCCTTTTGCTCAATAATCTTCTTTGCAGCCAATATACTTTCCTTGTTCGTGACGTCCATAGGTAGTCTGGGCCAGTTCAATCAAATCATCAAGTTTATCGAATGCTTGAGTAGACTCACGGGATAACTTGGCCACCATTACCCAACTGATTCCATTCCGATGCAGCTTTCTCCAAGGTGTTGAGCCTCCTGCCAGTAATGTATACTTTTGCTCCAGCTGCGGCGAATCCACGAGTGATCATCGCTCCGATGCCTGTTCCGCCTCCTGTAACAAGGGCAATACGGCCGTGCAGGCTGAACAAGCTTTGTGGATTGTAGGAATCATAGATATCAGTCATATCCGTTTTTGCGCAGTGGGATAACAGTCAATCCTAGTGGAAGACAAGAAAGAGATGAAGAAACATTTTTCCGGGTAATAAATTCCATTCTGGTAAATTATTATGGAGTGTTTGATCAAGCCGATAATTACAAGGATATTTAGAAACCAAGTCGCCGCTTGGATGTCAAGTCACCTGATGGTGTCATCTTAAGTCGTCTGTCACACAGTTTATTACGCGGGGCTCAGTGGCAGTCCGCGGTGTCTGTCACAGATTATTTTTTTATCAATGATTTGTATCTACTGACCACGGAGACAAACACAGAACGAAAAAGAAGTAGAGAAAAATATAGGGAAATGGGCTGGGTGAGTAGCAGGGTGTAGCCAAGTGAGCATGGATGGAGTTCCATACGTAAGGGAGAGGGGACAGGATGGGAGAGTGTGTTCCCGGTGTCTTTGACTGGTTCATGGAGCTATGGGGGCTCTCTGGGTGGTGTGAAGGCAAATGCCATGGGATTAGATATAATGGGGTCACCTACAAAGAAAACAAAGACTAATCGGTGTAACTGAACGCTCTACAGTCATGCCTAGCAGATAGGCTGCCAGTAATTCAAAGAAGGCTCACTTGCATCTTCTTCAATCTCTTATTCCTGTCCCTTCTGTCCTATTACTGCCCCTCAACTTCGCATTCAGAACCTCCCTGTATTCCAACAGTTCTTGCCTTGCATCTCTTGACTAACTTTTTCAACAGGGTTCCAATGTCACTGTTGGATCCTGCTTCTAATTGCTCCTTCTGTTCCTCCTCTGCATGATGTCGCTCTTCATCCTCATATTTCTTAGCCTCTTCCTCCAAGCACAAAAGTGAGACACAGGCTGCCCTCCTTGCTTGACGTGCCTCCCCTTCTTGCACTCATTGCACATCTTCTGCTGCTTTTTCTTCTGGAAGGCTTCGACCTTGCTAGCAAAGTCTTCCCATTCGGAACCGGAAGAAGACACAAAGATCAGAAGTTTTTGGAGTTTTCTGAATACACAGAGGCATGGTTGGAAAAGAAGTTTTTCTATTGAAAGTGTAAATACTGATCACATCACTAACCTGAATAATTCAATAGAGCTATTGAATTAGCATTTGAAGGCTCACCTCTAGGGGAGATACTGTTTGATGAGTTATTTATAATCTGTTAGCTTAGAAATAAAATGAATAATAATTGCAGACTGCTTTTTTTTTATTTTAAATCATCAATTATAAAGCCAACTACTCTAAATACAAAT
>Ga0153967_100141_pt1 | contig 47574 bp, 59 predicted proteins | sample TSFL051MetaG_FD_104688 | JGI IMG/M metagenome (GOLD analysis project Ga0153967, IMG submission 104688) | Attine ant fungus gardens microbial communities from Florida, USA - TSFL051 MetaG | ecosystem: Host-associated > Fungi > Mycelium > Unclassified | place: USA: Florida, Paynes | collected...
AAAAGAAAATAAATATTAACTTAGAGACGGAAGGCAATTCATGACAATGGGTGGCCAGACCACCAGAAGTGCAGCCATCTAGAGAGGTTAGGCCCTTCTGGAACAACGGATACCAGGGGGGTTTCTATAGAGCACCAAGGGAAGAACTTGGTGGAGATTTGAGGAGGAGAGAAGGAGGAGGACAAGGGGCTCAAGACCCCAATGCAATGGATGTGGATAAAGGAGGAAGCTAGAGAGATGAGCAGAAGTGTTACAACTGCAGGAGATTCGAGCACATTGTCAAACACTGTAGAAATCCTAGAGAGGTTAGAAAAGGGATACAGAAGGTGTCAAAAGATCAGGGAGACCAGTAAGCCCTTGGTTGGCCTCTCATAATAAATACAGTGTATTGTACAGACATAATGAAATAAACCTTGTTCAATATACTGAGAGAGAAGTGAGATGGATACTTAAACTGTTAAGAGAAGTCTGGCTCAATATCAGACTAGAGAAGGTAGACATCCATGAGGGAGTGTTGGTGAAAGCTCTGTTAGATAGTGGGGTGATGGGGCTGTTTATAAGTAAGAGGTTGGTGGAAAGATAGGGTTTCAAGTTGGAAAAATTGGATAAACCCATAAAAGTAAGAAATATAGATAGGAGTGACAATAAGAAAGGGTCAATAACCTATGAAGTGAAAGTCAACATGTACTATAAAGGACATGTGGAACGAGTAAGGATGAATGTGTGTAAGTTAGGAAAAACAAAAGTAATTCTGGGAATGCTATGGCTCGCAGCACATAATCCAGAAATAAACTGGAAAATGGGAGAAGTAAGGATGACTCGATGCCTATCTTTGTGTAGACATACACCAGAGAAGAAAGTAAAGAGGCAGTTAATGAAGAAGAAGGAAAGAGATCTGAGATGGACCATAGAAGAAAGGGAGAGGAAGGAAGAAATTGTAGAAGATCATAGAAAGGTGGAGGAGCTAGTACTCCGATGCTTTTACAAATGGAGAAAAGTATTTGGGAAAGTAGAATCTGAATGAATGCTGACCAGAAAACCCTGGGACCATGCCATCAACCTCAAAGAAGACTTCATACTAAGAAAGGAATGAATCTATCCTTTGTCTAGAACAAAAAAAGAGGAAGTACAGGCATTTGTGGGAAGTCAACTAAAGAAGGGCTACATTAGACCTTCAAAGTCCCCGCAAACCTTGTCAGTACTATTTGTATCCAAGAAGGACAGAAAGAAGAGAATGGTACAAGACTATCAATATGTGAATAAAAGGACAATCAAGAACAGTTATCTCTTACCCTTAATATCCAAGCTAATAGATAGTATGGGGACAAAGAAGGTATTCACGAAGATGGATTTGCAGTGGGAATACAACAATATCCAAATTAAGGAAGGAGACAAATGGAAAGCAGTATTTACAATGCACCTGGGCTCATTTGAACCAACTGTAATGTATTTTGGGCTCACAAACTCACTGGCTACCTTCCAGGCCATAATGAATGACCTATTTAGAGACATGATCAACAAAGGGGATGTAGCTACCTTCATCAATGATGTACTAATAGCAACAGAGATGGAGAAGGGACACAACAAGATAGTGGAGTAGGTGTTAAAATAACTAGAAGAAAATGACCTCTATGTGAAGCTGGAGAAGTGTATGTGAAAGGTCAGAGAGATAGGGTTCCTAGGAGTAATAATAGGGCCAAACAGTTTCCGAATAGAAAAGGAGAAGGTGGAGGGAGTCACAAATGTCAGAACTTGCGAAACAATCCTGGATCCTCTTCAGAGGGTATGAGGTTAAGATGAGGAGAACTTGACAGAGTTCTCTCTATGAATTGACTAGCTATTTATAATACTACATGTGGCTGTGACTAGTCTATTCTAAGAGAGATCAAGGTATCTATTAACTACCATCTGTCAAGTCCTGAGTAATTCCCCACATTAGACAGCTTCTGCCCACATGTTCTCCCACACATGGCAGCTGATGCCTAATTGGCGTGTGATCAACCTCAGATCATCACTTGATCTTCCCATACTTGTCTTTTTTATGATCATGACATTCCCGTATCATGTTTGTTAAGTCGTACCATCATTAATTAATTAATTTAATAAAGAAAAAGATAAGTGTTAGAGCAAATCATAACAATGTCACTGTCAAGAAGATACTCAGTCCAATAATAACAGAACTGTATTTATGCTGTACCTGTCAAGAAGACACTACCTAAAGTATTAATATATCATATTCTATGAATGGAAAGTAGAAAATACCTCAGTCTGATAATAACAGAACTGAGGAATGTAACACTAAGAATGGCACATCCAAGAACAGTGATTAGTAAGCATGACTCATCACATCATAGCTCGCAAAGAAAGCTATCGTAGAGAGATAAGAGAGGAATATTAAGCCGCAGGAAATGAATTCACAACAGTATCATGGTCGTACATTCACAAAAGGTTACTTCCCTTCTACCCAAACTCAACAATTGATTCATGTATCTAGACATTTAGAACCAATGGGTTGCTTATAGTCGCATCATGAATCTGCCGAAACTGTTGAATCAGAAAGCGGAGTAAATGTGAGTGCTTGTGACACTTGTCTTCTGATTGGAATCTGCTGATCATAACCGCAGTCAATTATTTTTGATGGTGCATCATAGCTATAAAGATCAGAAAAGACGGACTGGATTTTCCAGGTCCGGTCATGGACAGAGAGTTCATTAGCGTTCTGGCATTAACAGCTGTCTTCACTGTCCTGTTCGTAAACTGGCTTCACTCTTCAAAACGTTCCAAATCATCTCTTCCGCCCGGTCCAAGGAAGCTTCCCTTTATTGGAAATATCCTGAGTATCCCTCCAGAAAACCAATGGCTTGCACTTTCTAAACTGGCAAAGGAACTTCGTATGAGCTGTAGTCACACCAGAATGAAAGGAAATAGCTTAATTCTTTGATATGTAAGGTACCGACATTTTTCACTTGGATATGGCAGGCAATTCCTTTGTGATTTTGGAGTCAGAAGAAGCTGTCGCAGAACTTCTTGAACACAGGTCTGCTATCTATTCAAGCCGGTAAGTCCTTCAAGAGATTCGTAGAGTCCTCTATCTTATGAAGCTCTCAGACCCGTCACGAAAGTTGTACATCAGCTGTGCGTGTGAATGTCTAGCCTTGCCTCTAGAGGCTATGAAAGACTGATACGACTTCCTTCAATAGACTCGGATGGAGTTGGGCAACTTTTCTCATGCCATATGGAGACCTCTGGAGAGAAAGACGGCGGATGTTTGACCAGTACTTCCACCCTTCGGATACCTCTCTCCATCGTGACCATGAAATCAGACAATTGCATATATTCCTCAACAATATTCTCAAAGAGCCACAGGAACTCATATTACATATCAGACAGTGAGTCCTAAGCTCGTGGATGACAGTCAGCAAACCTTCCTGACGGCTTCTGTCGTAAGTATGATAGGCGCCATTACGATTACCATGGCTTATGGAATCAAAGTAGAGCACTCCAATGATCCTCATGTTCAGCTAGCAGAAGATGCTATTAAACACTTAAGCGAAGCAGGAATTTTTGGAACATTTTTGGTCGAATTCGTACCATTCCTAGAATATTTTTCTGAATGGCTCCCTTGTGGAAGGTGGAAAATTAAAATCGAGAAATACAGACAGGAGATGTACGATCTACTGAACAAACCCTATAACGCTGCTCTTGTGCGTTCGTGTAGGAGTTAACTAAGTGCTATCTCACTCATACTGGGACAGGAGAATGAGACACCAATAGATTCTTTCTTTTCGAGATATTATCGGGATCTGCCTGGCGAGAGGCCTACGACAGATGAAGAGAAGACTCTGAAAGAAATGGCAGGACAGATTTTTGTCGGTATGGCTCATTATCCCCTTGACTCTGGTGGTGAATTGAAATCGTTGTGCAGCTGGTGCAGACACTACCGTCTCTGCTTTAAGCACGTTTTTCCTAGCCATGGTTACCTATCCGGAGGTGTTCAAGAAAGCACAACAGGAAGTTGACAACATCTTGAAAGGACGATTGCCGACACATGATGACATGGTATCCATGCCATACTTGCAGGCCTTATTGACGGAAGTGATGAGGTGGGTATCAAGTTGCACTTGCCGGACTAGAGGGTTAACAGACTCAGGTGGCAACCTATTTTACCCTTAGGCGAGTCGATCACAAATGAAGCTATGTTGATCAAATGACATTTTTACAGGTGTATTTCATTCAGTCCTTCGAGATGACGTCTATAAGGGATATCGCATACCGAAGGACTCCATCATTCTCCCCAACGTTTGGTGCGATGACGAATTATTACCTTAAATCTGAATTTGAATCTGATTGACAATTTTAGGGCATTATGCCATGATCCGGAGGAATTTCCAGAGCCCGATCTTTTCATACCTGAGAGGTTCCTTGAGAATGGGAAGTTCAATGTTCCTGGGAGAGATCCAGTGAAACTCAATTTTGGTTTTGGTCGCCGGCAAGTTTGCTTCCGATACAACTTTGAAAGAGTGCTGATAAATTTTCTTCAGGTCATGTCCTGGAAGTCACATTGGCATTTCAATGTGGTTCATTTGTGCTGCAACTGTATTGGCACTTTTCGATATTAAGAAAGCTCGAGATGAGAAAAGCAACATAATAGAGCCAAATTGCCAGTACAATAGTCGGGGAGCGATCAGGTTTGTATCATCATTCTAGAAAATGCTCAAGTGATGACTGTGGCGTCCTACAGACAAGCTGGTCCATTTAATTGCACTATAAGACCACGATCCCAAGAAGCTATTGACATCATCCAATCTCTGACATGAACAGGAAGCATCACCAGACATGCAAAAAATTATTTCCCGTATTTTGAAGCGAGTTGGGACGCAGTGAGATGCTTGGGTTGAGTTCTTGAGGGAGAACAACTCTATGTAATCACAAAGCCTCACGAGTTAGTGTAAACCATCGGAAAATCGGAGATATGAGGAGAGTAGTTTTAGGAATAATGAATGCCCGGAGGAAAGCAAAAACGATAGAAGGAAATGACGACACAGGGCTGGATAGTTGTCAGATAAAAGTTGATTATTAATTATCAAGTCGAAACAGAATAGTCTTAGGACAAATTCGTAGTATCCGTCCTCAGTGGGCCACGGTGTCTAGTATTCGATAAGAATAGTTACTAAGTGTGTATAGACAATCTGCTACTACCATATTTTAGGCAAGTCCTTCTCACGAGCCAGTGGATTTTGCGCTGTTGACACCGATCGCCTATCTTTTCACAGTTCCACCAACACATGGCAGATGCTGGTGAGTCGTTTCTCAGAATTAATGGCACACTGGCTCGCTCATGCTCCCACACTAGGGTTCTTTAAGGGTACGTCTGCAGAACAAGACAGGCGGTTCTCGGACAAGGAGACAAAGCTCCTGAAGTCGATGAAATTCCCCGTAGAGTTCGATAAAAAGGTTTGTTGACTACTTCATATCGTCGTCTTTTCATGGACTAATGGTCCATGATGCAAAGGTGGACATGCGCAAAGTGAATGTCACGATAATACGACCCTGGGTCGCAAAAAAAATTGTTGAGCTAGTTGGCATTGAAGATGAAGTTGTCGTTGAATATGCCATGGGATTACTGGAAGATGAATCGCAACCGGCATGTGACATCATGACCTTTTTTACCTATATCCTGGCTCACATTGCCCTAGACACCTGATCCCAGGAAAATGCAAATAAACCTTACCGGCTTCCTGACTAAAAACACACCTGCCTTCATGTCGGCACTCTGGAAGCTACTCCTTGAAGCACAAGAAGATGTGACCGGTGTCCCTCGTACTATGATTGAAGAAAAGAAACAAGAGATGCGTAAGGCCAGGGAAAACGATGTTCGAGCAATTGATGAACGTGACCGACGCGCTCGTCTTGATGAAATCAGAGGGGATAATGACCGCGGAAGGGGAGGTGGTTTTGGACGTGGGCGTGGTAGGGGGCGTGGACGAGGTAGAGGAGGATTTGATGATGACCGAAGACCTCGCGATGCAGGTTGGGGAGGCAGAGGTGGTGGTCCTGGCGGTGGGGTAAGTGTTCAATTTACATCAAAAACTCATATACAATAGTTAAATATTGCATAGGGCCGGGGTCGACGAAATTCTCGTACACCACCTCCACCTCGTCGAAATAGGTCTGTTTCCATGGCCTCTTCTCGAGGTTCACGTTCTCCACCTAGGAAGTTCCGCTCTCCACCTCGACAAAGGCAAAAATCGGACTCGCGTTCTCCTCGGTCACCGATTTCGAGTAGGCGAAGGTCACCTCAACGCCGTTTTTCGATAGCTGGCTCCGTATCCCGTTCAGGTTCTCGTTCCCCATCACTGATCCGTTCATCGCGTTCCCGTTCTCGCACTCCTCCAAACCGTCGTCGTCTTCGTTCACCATCGTTCACTCCTCCTGTCCGCGAGCGTAATCATCAAGGTCGGAAGGGTAACAGAATTTCTCCACTGCGTCGCCATCGTAGATATCCTGGTACTCGACCTCATGTCGACTCTTTAAGCCGGTCAAGATCACCTCCACGCGGTTATAATTCTAGGCGGAGAAGTGCCAGCCCTCCACCCAGGCGAAGGAGTCCGGGATTTCGTAGCCGAAGAAGTCCATCTGGTTCCCTTATGTCAAGATCTCCTTCCCCACGAAGATGGAGCCGAAGCAGTGATCGCAGATCGTTGCGTAGAAAAGGGCGGTATGAAAGCCGAAGTCGTAGCCGAACTCCCATATTTAGGGATGATGCAATGGATATAGACGAAGGGGATCGTAAACCTGGTGAGAGTGGCGAACTAAAGATAAGAGGCCAGGCAGAAGTAGAGAGAAGAAAGAGTAAGTGGGACGAAGAGCCAATTTATAGCAGTGGTGTAAGTTCTCTTGAATCTGACCGGTGCTCTAGCATTTATCAATTGACAGGCGTCTAGTAACACTCCTCAAGTCGAGCTCGAGAAGAGAGAGAACGAATTGAAGGAGAGGGCACTGAGGCAAAAGGTGATGAGGAGCAGGAAAATGACTTAAGTGCATCTGTGGTTACCATTCAGCTAGTGGCAAGTAAAAATTCAACCATCTTTTGTCTCTCGTTCTCCTTTCTGCAAATCTGCTGTGCCCGTTTTACTTATGTGTTCCTTTCATCTGTACAGTTGCTCCTTTATGTCGCTTCACCTTCCGAACGAACGGCGGTTCAACCAATATCGGTTTGCCTGTTTACCATATACCAGAAATATAAGTCTGACCACGTATTTTTTTTCGAGACAATTCTCGGAACAATCCCATAAGTTAGGCCTAGCAAAATCGACAAAAGCTCAAGTTTTATGCCCATATAACTGAACGCTCATCTTTGATTTCTATATACACTTCTTCGCCCTTTCTGAGCCAATGCGAAACCAGTACAGAGACTTACAATTTCTATGCTTGTCTTTTGAATTACTGCTACACGAAAAAGATTGCAGATTTTTCTTGGAAAGTGATTGCTCGCAAGTGTGAAGCTTGATTGAAATCATCATGGAATTGGATCCCCTTCAATGAGTGTGAATCTCGATGGGGATGAGTGGAGTTCAAATTTGTTCGAAGGTTGCTAGTTGCAATCCGATGGACAAATCTGGTTCCTATGAGTCTTGCTTTCGCATACTCGTACTCCACTTTAGGATGTCATGAATAAATCCCTATTCATCATGACCGTAGCTCGTGACGTCATGATATCTCAAAAACAAGCACAAATCGCTGACGCAACGATCTGTGGAACAATGTCTATGTGGTCCAACGTGTTTTCCAGTCCAGTCTCTTAGTGACCGTAAGGTAAGCGTGGCAGGCAATCACTCGGGTATTGTAAAATCATTTTCACCTTTGGCCCGTTCAACTCGAATAAGCCTGAGCCCGAAGGCCGTACTGATGTTTACGTGTGGATGGTGATCGTAATGCAACCTTAAATTAATCCTTTTTAACGACAAACTTAAGGCTGACTGGATGTACAATGAGAACTGTCAGTTCTAGCTCGCTTCTACAAATGCCGATGGTTTCGGCTATTCGTTTCTAAAGGTAGATACCGAAATTGATATATTAGACTGTTAAATGGTTTGGAGGGAAGTTCCTATAGATAGCAATGTTTCAGGAACGGCAAGCGACAGGTACATTGCCACAATGCCATGACTGAATTACAGTATGAAACACCACAGCCATGAGTGGATCATGAGTAGATGCCCGGGCGGGCTAGAGTCAAGTAGATATGCAGGTGGACTAAACCCTCAGATGTCTGAAATTTCAGAATATGACGTCATGTGACTTTTCTCCAAAGACTTGAGAGAACCTGGAAGCTTTTGAGAAACCCCGTCCGTTTCTTCGACCATGTCCGCTGTAATGCCGAACCCCACCACAGAGCCTACTGTAGGTCCAAGCAATAGTGGTGGGAACACGCAGCGCGGCGCCAGCTACTTCTTCGGGTTTCTTATCACTTTCGTTGTTCTTCTCCTCATCTTCGTTGGTTGTGGAGTGGTCTCACGAAGGAGATTTTCAGCGCGCCAGAGGGCAAGGTTCGAATGGAACATGGAACCTTGGGCAGAGAGGACAAGAGAGGGTGTTGGCTATGTTCCTCCGGTGTTGGTAGAGAAGTACCTTGCAAGCACAGAATACAGATTGTCACTCTGGAAGGACATGATTGTACGGGACGGTTCCTGTTCCCAATATTGTGAAAGAGGCTGATGCTTCTGATGATAGCCACTGTCTGCACTGTTAGTTAACCCAGGGAAAGACGTTCTGTCATCTCCATCACCATCAGCTCCACATCAAGTACCACCCTCGTCGACCATTTATGGTGGCTCAGACCTCAATAACATCGAAACCGTTACTCGAACACCGTCTGCAACACCTCAAATGCAGGCAGAACCTCTCGCTCGCAGCGGTTCGGGGCGCTCTGGTCTGGTTCGATTGACTGACCCAGTGTCCTATCATCTCAATCCCAATGTCATTGAGCCAGAGCGACCGGCGTCCTGCCTACATCGAGAGCATCGAGAGGATGGGAACGAAGACGAGCAACAGGCACAGGGGATTGTGCACCGAAGATGCGGCTGTCGTTCTCACCTGAGTTCTTTCTCATGGTCCAGGCTTCCATTTCGGCGTCGGAGAGAACGTGGGCTGTCAATGAATGCAGAGCAAGGAAATCATAGTGTCTACTTTGATGAAAAATCACAGCAAGATACACCTATGACAAGAGATCTAGTGCTGCAGGTCGCAGTGCTCGTTGAAATGCCTTCACAAACATCACACACAGATGAAGGCGAGATACAACTTCCAGCGTATGAAATTGGTGTCGCGAGCATTCCTTGGACAGATGAACTGAAAAATAACAGACGTTCTTCGTCCACGCTTGTAGTTAACTGATCTTTCTTTCGACTTTAGTTGTCTTTGTCCTCGTTTTCGTTCCATAGTCTTGCATGCACATGTGTAATAATCCCCACGATGTTCGCTGAATCTTCGTAGCATTTTCCTGCTTAATGGTACTGTTGAGAATTTTAATTCAAGGCCTAGAAAATTTCCCAGATGTATCTATTCACACACCTGATCACCTCCTAATTTAAGATGTATAAGATGTACCAGATATTTTATCAATGTCAGCTGTCTCAAACCCTAGTAGACCCATTTTGGGAGTATTGAGAAACTACCATAGATAGACATCCACTTGTCAGGATAACTTTCATGAATAGTATTTGTTGAAATGGACTGACACATGTACCAATCGATCAACCTCATACATTCTGCTGTGTACAGTCTTGATAATGGTTGAACTGATAATTGAGGAAGATGAATCACGGTAATGTATCGTGCTTTTCGGCAACTGGATGGGTCTACAATGATTTATTTGGCCGTGACGGAATGTCATCTATATCTTTGGCTGGTTGCTTTGATGTCTAACCGGATGAGTTACTCTGGCCAACGAAAATGTCATCCCAGATCACCGAAAATTCGCTACCAAGTGTTCCAAGAATGGCATACCAAGCCAGGATCAAGAGGATAATCGATTCACCTGATCATGGGACACAACGCCCTCTTCTAATTTACCTCCAAAGATGGAGCTATTGGAGAGTACGAGCAACCTCACATCAAAGTATCAGCTGCCAAGCGAATTTCGAGTGCGGGCAAGTGCCAGGATCCGGTTGTAACCAGAGCTCCCCAAAGAAGCCCAAATTCTATATTAAAACAACCAGAGTGACATGGCGAGAACAGACTCCAATGACAACAAACATCTGGCATCCTTCAGATGCAGTTTCTTGTCCAAGAGATCTCAAGACTTTTTCTTGTCTTCCTTTGCTTGTTGTATGATTCCAAGGCCAACAATTACACCATCAGCCAGCACATCAGCGGCTTTGCGACCTTCTTTCGTAATAGCATGGACTTGGCGAAGATATTCTTGTTCTACCTGCTTGGCGTGTGCTCGCTGAGTGCAGGTCAGCACTGGAATCGGTCGTGTGAAAAGACGCAAGAACCTCTTTGTAGTGGTGAAGGCACTCAAAATAGTCAAAATACTGAGTGACACAACTCTTGGGGTCGTCTGTACCAGCATAACACTACGAAGGATAGGCAGAAGTATTTTAGTAGATAGCTTTACACACCTTCTGGAAGTCTTGCCAGTGGGGAAAGCATCGCGGGCGTCCTGAGAGCAGGTTTGAGATTGTCGTAGGATAAATTCTGTGACGGACATGAATTCTCACCTCCTGAGTAAGCGAAGCCTGACTATATTATGTATCGGAATTGATTCATCCAAAAGTAATTAGAGACTTACTGCCATGATTATTCTCTGAAGAAATCGGGTGTTGTGTCACGCAATAAGTGTTCAGACACGTGATTATCACTTATAAAATGTCATCTTAAGTCCCAAACTATCAAGCAGATAGTATGTCCACTTATATTTTCTGTTACACTAATGCTGATGTTTCAGAAGAACAGAAACTTCTTCATACATGGCAGAAAATGCTGAGATTGCGTTTGCACGAACGTTCCTAAACACGTTGTCGACTCAACCCATCACATACGGAAACGATTATCAGCAACCATTGGAGAATTCCCTGAAGCGAGTTCAAGTTCTTCCTGTGCGTTTGGAGGCACACAGGGGTCTTCAACAACTATGAAACCCGTTTCTTACTCAGCATTAACAGGTTTCGCTTCCTCCTCCGCCGATGCGTAAGCGCGTTGAAAGTTCGGCACTTGGCATTGGTGAGTCTCACTTCATCGTTTTCATTTTTTTTACTCACTCTCTGTTCGTTCTTTTAATATTTGTCCGCTGTTACTATTGTTTGATATTGTCATCAACGCCAATTGACTAAACAACTTCATTGTCTATCCCTCTTATACATTTAAAACGTGATTGGGCCCTGTCGTCTGAATGACTAACTGAAACTGCGGCCACACCCCGAAAACGTGGCGCAGCTCTTACGCTGACCTTTAAATCCCTTAAACCTCCCGCCTCTTACAGCCTCACTGTCTCTCCAACCGATACAATTGCCACAATCAAATCTCAGCTCTCTACAACCCACAATACTTCCCCTCCTGCTGATGCACAGAGGTTTATAATCAAAGGAAAAGCTCTCGCAGACACCAAACTGCTCAAAGAATATAACATCCAGGACGGCGACACAGTGAATCTCATGGTTAGACCAGGCGTCAGCTGGGATCCTTCTAAGCCGAAGGAGGAAGAGATTTTACAACCGAAACCCATCCCAGCAGTGTCGGGGCTCTCTGCGAACAGTCCAGGGATTCTACCTGAGAAGAGAATGAAGCATTCAAGGACACCGTCTATTGTGCTTAGTCCAAGTCCATCTTTGGATGTGCCTGGGGCTACGCCAGAAAAGGACATCTTGTTGACGTTGGATCCGGAGGTGCCAGCATCAATAGGAGCTTTGACCACTTATCATACTACAGTAGCCAATCCTGAATTCTGGGTAAAGCTAGCGGCGTTTTTCAGGTGTGTGGGATTGGTTGATCAAACCACGTTGGAATCTTGATATTCATGATCTATATAGGGTTGAATTCACCACCGAGGCCGATGCGTTGCGAGCCTGGGAAGACTTTTTACGTGCTAGCAAAGCGTCGTTAACCGCGAGTGAGATTGCGAGGATCCGGGATCATGTTGGCATCATGGGAATGGCTGGTACTTGATGAGTCGTTTAGGGTTTATCGTTGTCTTGTTCCATTTCTTTTTATTTCAACTTCTGGCAAAATATACGTTGAATGGAGGGGTTTTTTTGCAGGTAATCTTATACAGAGGTTAGACGCAAGTTATTGTACTAAGATCAGAATCGGCTACGTTCACTGTCGCTAACCAAGTTACAGCCACTCAGCTCCTCGAAGATCAGGCTGTGTGATCACATAATTTGTCAGGTCCGATGCCTCACTCTGTATGAGTGCTAAGAGATATCCAGTAACAGGATGGGAAGAAGTGAGGTGAATGAAGATTTACATCATCTGCTATCCTGTCACAATGTATATTCTTGATGTCTACAACCATATGAGGGGCTCTTTGGTGGGTCTGAGAATGCATACAGTTTGATAAATAATGAGAGCAAGTTTGCAAGACAATCATAACTGTTGAATTACTAAACTCAGGGCGCGGACTGTGTACGTACACCGCGTAATAAATTGTTGAACAAAAAAAATACCAAACTCTTTGCCATGATCAAACCGATAGTAGCCTAGGCTATGGGCTTTAACATTGTTATGAAAGAACTTGAAACACCTAAAAACAATTCGGGAAATGTAAAATTTTAGGAGTCATCATAGGTATGGATTTTCAGGGGGTGGAGTACAGAAAAAGGTTATACTATCAAAGGGCAATGGGCCTGAAGTCCAATGAAGCGAGTCGGACTTCAGGATAAGGTATCTCTTCTCTTATAATTGCTGCAAGACCATAGCTAATGACAGATAGTGAAATTTTTGTGATGAGAACAGATATTTTACTTTGGGAAATGAAGTATAAGCACGCGTCGATATTATCCTAGAGCCAGACTTCTTGTTCGAAATGGTATAAATTTAAATTCCTGATGCATATAAGAATATCAGTGGGACGGAAGGGTTTCTTGGAATTCACTGTTATCGCGTCAAAGACAGGTGAGCAGACGCCAGTAACAGATGATAATATGATAATTTTTTCCTTCAGACTGCAGTACGAAATTATTCGCTTCAAATACCCTGTTATCTCATACTTCCTATACAATAAGAATACTGTGCGACATGGTGCAACTTTGGTTAGTGCGTGCCTGACCCTACAGACTCGGTGCCTGGCGTCCCGCGAGATATCCATGTACGGTCAGACCAATCTAGTTGGATAAAAAATTTCACATGGCAGATGGACAAACGAGTCAGACATAGTAGTCAGGAATTAGATGCTCATAACTATCGAAGATGGTGCAAGAATGAATAACTAGAGTGAACGTCAGGGGCGAGGAGGAATTCAACTTGGGTCAAGTGCAAGAAAAATCACAAGGATCGGTCATAAGTTTCTTGCCAAGTCCAAAAAATGGATCCGGGTCGAGCCGAGTTACAAGAAATTACCGGAAGAGGTGCAATATTTCTCACACAAGCGCTTATGTAACTGATACCGAAATTTCTCCAGAGATTTTAAGTACTACTGGAGACACTGTAATTCAACACTTCCGGGATGGTATAATTCGAGTGTGATTAGGCTACATGCGTGTGGGGAATTAATCAATCATATGGCCTCTTGATCATTCCTTCTTTTAATCTCACATGTAAGCATGGAGCCGAAGGATCATTCTACCATACGGCTCGACAGATGACAACCCTTTATCCGCGCTTATCCACGAATCAATCTCCTCGTAGAGTCCCTGAAAAGGTTGAATCTGTCAAGTCTTGCTGTTTCGTGTGCAACCAAGGCCTTTCTTGTCCAGCCTGGGTGTTCCTCATCAGCAACAATGCCCGCTAGTTCTGAGGATAGCAAGTACGGGGAAGACATGCCCAAGTCGTCTGCCAATCAGTACAACGTAACAGAGGTTCTCGTTGAGGAGGATGATCATGATGTGTACGTTTTTTGTGATTCCAACAAATTCTATCCTGACCGAGTACCTTGCATCAGCACAAAGCCATTTCCCGTCGATCCCAATGAGCCTGAGGAAGAGTACCAACTCACTGTCCGTGCTGTGCTTGTTGGCTGCGTTTTAGGTGCAGTCGGTGCGTCATCTCCTCATTTTAACATTCAGAACTACATTCCAACCGGTTCAGTTGGCGCTTCGAATATCTATCTTGGATTGAAGACTGGTTTCACATTTGGCCCCCAGCTGTTTGGTGTAAGCTTCTCGTTTCCCATGTATTTTGTCACTAGAGCACAATTTTTTTCCGTAGGCCATCTTCGGTTATGCGATTCTCAAACCATTTTCCAAACTCCTTCCTGACTCTGGACTTTTGTCCCGCTTTCTCGGCGGTCCTTTTGGGCCCAAGGAAAATTGTACTGTGCAGAGGTAAGGTGTCCACCTTGTGCGCCATTTTTATGCACTAAAAAGGATCACAGTGCTGCAACTGGTAAAGAATCATGTTCTATCTAGCTTCAGTATAATTTATAGTAGTTATAGCTGCTGGTGGTCTGGGTATTCTCTATGTGTCGGCCGTCCCGGCCATGTACCGCATGGGTTTACTTTCCGATTTTCCTCAGCAGGATGTTGGCAGGTTGATTGCTCTTACTGTCGCCGCCGGCTTCTTTGGCGTCTTCTTCGTTATTCCCCTCCGTAAGTATTACATTGTCCATCAAAAGTTGACTTTTCCAACACCAGCCGCAACGGTGGGTCTTAAATATGTCTTCTGTCTTTCATACGCTCAATTTTCTTGTTCTTCAGGCATATACAATTCGCTCCCTTCACAACAGTAGGACTGGTGCCTTGATGGCCAAAAAGAAATCATTGGCTCTGCTTTACTCTTTTATCATCGTTTTCTGCTTTAAGGTCATGACTGGCTACGCCCCTGGTGTTGTGAGTTCAGCTTTATTCTATGCTCAGCGCTTGCAGAAACCAATTTTCCTCAGATTTATGATTGGCACATTGGCTGGACTCTCTATCGTTTGGGCTTTACCAGCATCATTTCGCTCGAGAATTATGGTTGGTATATAGAGTTTACGCCAGCCTTCTTTGGTGCTGGCATGTTAAGTGGTCTTAACGCCAGCTGGAGCTTCTGTGTGTCCTCTTTCCTGTCGAATAATCAAGTTACTGATGTTCTTGTAGTCGGTGGGGCCGTTCTTGCTTGGGGAATCAGTGAGTCGAGTCGTGATCCCTAATGAATGGCTATCTTTATTCCATATTGCAGTTGCCCCCTCCCTTGTCAAAAATGGCCTTGCTTTTGGGCTTAACATCAGTGATGAATACCCTTTGGTTACATATCAAGCCCTTTCCTTCGACGATCCAACTCTATATACTACTCAACCTTCGCCTCGTTACTGGTTGCTCTGGCCTGGTGTCTTGGTCATGATGGTCTACTCTTTTGCTGATGTTATCTTGACCATGGCTCCTCTTCTTATGAGTAAGTCACAGTCTTTTTTTGATCTCTGAGTCTTGACTCATTCATGCAGAAATCGGGCGCGAAAATCTTAACCCTGTCACTTGGTTCCGTCGTGGAAGTGAAGTCAATGAAGAAGATGAAGACCAGGTATGTGACTGCAGTATCTCAAGTGGAATTAATTATTGACATTTGTCTAAGACTCCAATCGAACATCGTATTCCACTTGTCTGGTGGACCACTGGTCTCACTCTGAGTACGATCATGTGCTGTGCAATTCTGGCGACTCAATTCAACATGAATGTCGGCGAGGCTATTCTCTCTCTCGTTCTCGCCTTTATATTCTCCTTCATCGGTGTCCAGTCTGCTGGCGTCACGGACATTAACCCCATTTCTACTGTTGCCAAGGCCTCTCAGCTCGTCTTCGGTGGAATCACTAAGGCCACTAGTCTTCCTATCAAATCAGCGCAGACTCTGAACTTGGCGGGTGGTGTTATATCTGGGGGTGCTGCTGGCCAAGCGGCAGATATGACTGGTGATTTGAAGACCGGTTATCTTCTTCGTGCCAAACCGCGTAACCAATTCGTTGCTCAGCTTTGTGGTGCGGTTGTCGCTGTGTTCCTGAGCACCGGCCTTTTCATCCTCTTCACAAAAGCTTCTCCATGCATTATGTACGTCCCATCAAATTTGGGATCTGAGACCTCATTTTGATTAATCCATTCCAAGTGCTTCGGAACAAGATGGTTCCTGTACCTATGGTGCACCCTCAGTCGCTGCCTGGGCAGCTGTCGCGCTTGCTGTCACTAGCCCCCACCTGCGTGAGTAATCGGTTCTCAAAGATAATTCATCGACTTACCATACCCAAACATAGCTATCTCCAAGTCTTCTGGAATTACTGCCATTGCTCTTGCCATCGTCAGCGTTCTCACCGTCATTGTCAAACACTACATTATTCCCAAGAAATATCACTGCTGGGTTCCCAATTGGAATGCTATTGGTCTCGCCTTTGTCGTTCCTCAGACTTTCTATCCCATTGCCATGGCTGCCGGTTCAGTGTACTGCTACCTTTGGCAGAAGAGGAATCCGGCCAGCTATGACATGTATATGTTCGCAGTATCTGCTGGCATGTTAGCTGGTGAGGGTTTGGGTGGTGTCTTCCAGGCTTTGTTGGCAATTATTGGTGTTGATGGTGGCAGTAAGTCTCTTGCTAAATGTGAATCGCATGGGAAATTAATTGTGGTTGTGTCATAGAATTTGGTACTGCGATTGGATGCCCTGGTTTCGAGTTCTGCGGATAGATTTGTAGTTGTCCTTGATTTGTTTTATTGTGTATCAATACCCTTATGACCAACACCATAAGCCTGGGTCTGCGTCTAGACCCAACGACAGAATACAGCCTAATTTCTTCTTAGTGTATATAGGAGGTCAAGGAATTAATTATGCCGAAACCAATACCAGTTTCTGGGCATCTTTTAATTATCGTCTAATACGCCTCATCACCTCTTGGTGCTCAAATGTTCACTCTCAAAAAATACCATGAACTCTCCTTGCACACTAGTTATTTGTGCAGGAAGATCGCCTAAGAATGAGATTCTTTAGTAAATCTGTTGCGGTCTGCCTTATCAACGGTATTCCCGGTGGCTACCAGCCGAGACTGCCGGAATCACCATTTCCTCCATCAGTACCAACAAAGTTTCACCTAAACCTTGAAGACTTCTTTTCTACACTGTATCCTGTTGAACATTTTCTTTTCGGATCCTGTTTATCTTATCCAGAACCAGGAATGGTGAGAATTTTCTTTAATTTGATTTTTGAAGGATTTGAACCTCATTATCCCCAGGTCAGCTACCAATATCATGCTCAACGGGATCAGTCATCCTTCATCGATTAACAGAATTACTCACGCTCCCTGGTATAATGAATTGAGAGTTTTCGTTGTCAACCCAAATGACCATCCATTGAGTTAGTCTGCCGGGCTAACCTCAATTCTAATCAGGATAACGGACGCATCAGATCGTTTGCTTCTTGAAAACTGGATTTGATGGTGACACTTGACTGGATCAGGTTCTCTGGGTATGATGAAAACGAACCCCAGTAGGAATTCTAACCCCTTGATATCAGCTGAAAGTAGAGTTGGTGAGCTCAGGTGGACTGCCCCATTTTTGAGCTGCCCCTCTAGCTTCACATTCTTGCGTTGAGGAAAATTCTCCAGGTTATATAACAACTGAAGTGGGTTAGTAGGGATGAATGGAGTCTACGACCACCGGGGACTATGTGCAATTTAGCGGGGATGTGTCACGAGTTACAGAGTGAAAATACTTCATTGAGAGAAGGATATCAACATGCCTATACTTCAAGACGAATGAAGATAAGAGAGCAATCTTATGTCATCATCTTGAGATAAGTAACCCCTGTCCACTTCTGTTTGTGCCTTCGCGCCGACAAGCATCTAACGGCGTGAAATAATATTGATACAATGTGTTCAGCTCCCGTTACAATCTGATGATGATCGAGGCCAGTCAACGAAGTCCAAGTGAAAGATGCGACATAAACAATGGGAGTCATGATGCAAGGTGGACTACGGACCGATGGGCAACTTTTCTCTGTTGAACGGGATATTTTTCGGCAGCTGGACTGTGCAGAGCAGAGGATGAGTACGGAGTCAGGGATCTCAAGTTGCTTCGAATATTTTTATGCAAATGATGCATTGACCACTCGCTCTGAATCCATGCTTACTTTTTTTGCAGAATTTGATCAAAATAACATCTTCAGGGACTCGTTGAAGGTGAATGGTGATTATATTTCAAGAAACTAACGCGTATGGCTGAGCTCACCACTCTATTACTGTCCCATCGTTGCCTCTCCATAGAGGATTTCTCCAGGCACGGTAGTCCTTCATATATCGCGCAGACATCTCTCGTACGAGTTCCTCGTTAATATCGATGCCCAGTCCAGGAGCTATGTAGAAAATCATGCTTGAATGTTTCCCCAGGACGAACACAGGTCACACACCTCGCAGGATACCAATATGTCCATCTTCTACTCGAAAAACCTCTGCATTGGCGACGAATGTATGAAGGTCAGCACTGAGTTCTGAATCCAGACTGGTATTATAGTGAATCTGTTGGGAAGTTTAGTTCGAGCATGATATAACGTGGGTTGGCAATACCTCCCAACTCATCTCCTGAATAACAACTGATACCAATAGTCAGATACATACGAGATCTATGGTCATTGGAAACACTCACAGTTTGACGCACAAGTGGCGACTTGCAGAGATGCTGCAAAAGCAATGGGTCCTAGGGGACAATGGGGGGCTAGTGCGACATCATATACTTCGGCCAGAGTTGCGATACGATGAAGTTCACTGATCCCACCGCAGTGAGCGATCTTGGTGAAAACGTCAGCCTGGATAAATGGGGATGTCTCAAAGAGAAACTTGCATCAGGCTGAGCAATATCAATCGCTCTTCGTTCAAAGTACGGCCGGAAGTCCATTCTTGTGAAAAGGCGCTCTCCTAGAGCTATAGGGGTCACAACCAGATTTTTCAGATCCGCAATTTCTTCTGGTTGTATAGGCAGCATGGGTTCTGAAGCACAAGAACATTGATAACACTCGAATATCGAGAAAGGTTGCGAGGCCTACCCTCAATGAAGAGAGGCTGGTATGGTTCCAGCAGCCTCGCCAATTGTCTCGCCATTCCCTTATGAAGTCTTCCATGGAAATCAACCCCAACGTCCAGACCCAGTGCGCGAACATCTCTGACACGTTCTACACAGGCCTGAAGCTTATTTGGGGAATCAATCCAGCCAATTGACTCTATCATACTTGAGATATAAGATCGTGACAAGGACAGTACTCACCAGTTGCATTCATTTTCACCGTCATGAAGCCCTGTTTCCTACGATGCTGAGCAGCAGCCACAACATCTGAGGGCTTATCACCACCAATCCAACCATATACTTTGATCCGATCCCTGACTTTTCCACCGAGCAATTGCCACACAGGAACTCCTAGCCTCTTGCCCTTGATGTCCCACAATGCAATGTTAAGGCCCGAAAGTGCACTCTGCGAAACAAAGGTAGTGCTTGGTCTGGTATGTAGTAGACACATAGGAGAGTTACCATGAGAACGGGTCCACCACGATAGAATCTGGCACGGTACGCGACCTGCCAAATATCCTCGATGTTGTCAGAATCCCATCCCCTGAACTTCTCTCCAAGGTCCTGAAGTGCACCCTCAACAGCTTCAGTATGGCCCTCAAGTGTCGCCTCACCCCATCCTACAAGACCGTCGAGAGTGACGACCCGCACGAATAGCCAACGTGGTGGAACACGGAAGACCTAAAAGATCACTGAGATACTGCTCGTTCTGTTTAATGTCGTTTCTATGAACCTCAAGTGCTTGTATCGATGCCATATGAGTAGCTTAGGATGAGAGAAATGAACTCATGGTCAGGTGAGGCGAGGCAGCCTATGATGAGAAAAGAAAGGCCATCACAATTCTGTCAGGCGCCAGCCTCGGCCCGGATGCTAACCTCCCTCAAACAAAAAAGTGGTCCTCAAGTCAATGACACTAAGCGTCGGGAGCGGGTCCGGCCTCAAGTCCCTTGAATGTGAATGCTCGACGTTGTGGATAATAATCCAATCACGTCTCTGACTCAACTACCAGGCTTCATTCAAACGAGGACATCACTGAACTGAGAGCATATTCTATGAACCAGCTTACTGAATGTCCGAGCCTATTAAGATCAGTTTGCCGGGTTGTCGTAACCGACAGTAATTCAATGACAGCGAGTGACTTCTTATCCTTCTGAACGACTTGTCTATCATGTTCATCTACGATAGAAAATCATCGAGAATTTAGCGCCTAGACGCGTGTAGAGGCAGAGCGCTCTTGCCCACATGCTATGGCAGCCAACATACCTATTCTCTGACCGTTCTTTGGCCTTGAACAAATGACTACTTAAATGCGCCACGGTCATAAATTTCATGAATGTATAGGAAAGAGGAAGCTAGTCCTGAATCCGAAAAAAAAATTGATATGAGCAGCGGAACGCTAGTGCCTTGACAACACCAACAAAACCAATTCTACTCTGACAAAGGGGCTCCTTCTTTGAAAGGGAATGCACAGACAGCTCTGTACACGTCTATGTTCTTCTTCATTTCCGACTCGGCGCTATTTTGAAATGGCCTGACTGCAAACAAATGATACCCGACATTGATCAGCGAACCAACCTAATGTTCATCACGTGGCAAATGTATTTTTATTCGAGGCTAGGCTTATCTTATTTGTTCGCCTCTGTGGGCTCTGTCGCCAAGGTGTCTCATAGAAGAATGATCGAAACTATTGATTTGAAAGATTTCCACACGATGAAGATTGATCAGGCATGCAAAAAAAGGATCGAAAAAAATCCACCTCAAGGTATACTACATTACACGGCAGATTTATCAGCACTGGCCTTGATAAGAATCGATGGTCTGGCTCCACTTGACATCACACTCTCCCCACGGGAAATCAACACTACTGTGATCATGCGGCAGATGCCTGGGCTCTCAAATTGATCAATCACTCCTCGTTTCATACTAAGGCTCCCTACCCCCTCCTCCTCCCTCCTGGGGACTAACTACACTACCATCGATAACCGGGGAACCGATGTAATGAGTCACAGCTAATTTGGAAGTCCCTCTGTCAGCAGTCTCCAGCAATCCCCGGCCCCATAACTAACCTCGATTGAGCTTTGCTTCTTCTGAAAACATTTCGAATAAATAAATAATAATAATAATCTACGACATTCCCTTTTTCACTGCTTTTCTTAAAAAAGAACCCCTACCGTTCTTGCAACTCTCCTTTCACCGGCTCATACTTACTAGCTCCCCCTATATCACACAAAAAAACTAATCCATCACAAGAACCCCCGGTCTCGGCAAAAATCTATTTATATCTACATTGTAATGCACAACTTAATTATTATCCAAGTTAGGAAAGGACCTTACACCTGAATGGATGAACGTGGACCATCGGCTCTGATTCCTACCAAGTAATGATGATGATGATGATGCCCCCGACTAGTCCTCTCAACATGAGGAGAGAAGAGAGTAAGGAAAATATAATGAGATGGATATATTTCTACCAATGTCGACTAACAGGTACTTGTGTCCGATAGCTTGCTAAAACTAAGATACATTCAGCTATGAGAAAGCAGAGGAGGAGGGATGAGGAGTAAAACAAAAAAAAACAAAAAAGTGTTCGACTTGATACAACTCTTCCACCGCAAATTCAGCCAATCCAACCAGCCCCATCATGACTCTCATTGTAAGAAAAGGGCAAGGTAGTGCTGGTGTCGTATTGGTGTGGCTCTGCGTCATTCAGGAGATCGGTGAATGAGCAGGTCATAGGGCGGTTCAAGTCGTAAAAAAACTGCTCTTCAGCAGATGCAAAGGGTTCCCGTGCAACGTATGAGTTCATGTCAATATGTGGAAACACCAAGGGCTCCCGAAAAACTTGTTCGACATTGCGCAACGCAGGGACCTCTGGATATGTATCTTCGTTGTAACGTTGCGAAGAATCAAGGTCGCACATCTTCCACAATTCTTGAAAATAAGGGGGGGACTGTCAATGCCTATCAGGAGAAAGAGTAAGACCGGAACACACCTTCAACCTGACTTTGCGTAGGCGAACATCCAGCGATAACAGACTCAAATGAGAGAGGGGTTGAGAAATCGAGTGGAGGGGGGAATGGCCTATCGAAAGAACTGGAGCCACTCACAGTGTGTGCTTCAGTTAATTGAGGGATGGATGACCCTACGAAGAAACTGGAGCCACTCATAGCGTGTGCTTCAGTCAATCGAAGGGGGGACGGCTCAACGAAAGAACTGGAGCCACTCGCAGCGTGTGCTTCGGTCATTTGAGGGATGGATGACCGAACAAAGAACTTGGAGCCATTCATACCGCATACTTCAGTCGATTGAGGGAGGGATGGCCTAACAAAAGAAATAAAGTCGCCCACAACGCGTACTTGAGTCAATTGTGAGAGGGAGGAAGAACCTGAAGACACAGATGCATCAAATGTCTCATGAATGAAATCTCCAGGATTACGCTCGACTATCGGACGACGCCGTCGAATAGACTTGGTCTTGAGTTCCAACAAACGACGCTCGATCGCCCGAGCCAGCCATGCCGGGGGAGTTTTGGATTTGCCCAAATGTTGCTGTCGAAGATGTGCTCGGAAATTGCTCACACCGGAGAACTCGTGCGTACAAATTCCCTCGTGGCATTCGGAAAAGGGTAGGCCGCATCGATCGGGTGAACTAGAGCTAAGGGAGGCACGTGTCGGAAAGCCCGAGAACACCGAAAAAAAAAATTGTTGAGCCACTCACTGCAATTTCTGGTGGGTTTTTAGATTGTAAGAATGAGTGAACTTCCTGGGACACTTGTCGCATGCGAAGATCCTGAGAGGGGAGAGAAATCAATCATGATAACAACATGAAGAAAAAAAAACGCACCGAGCACCATTGGGATTATGACGAATGGTTTGTTTGAGATGCCGTCGCAGTTCTGCGGGGCGCACAAAACTGCGCTTGCATTCCTCGCAGTAATATTGAGAGGGCTAGGGGGGAGAGGGGGGGTTAGGTAAAGTGAGATCAATAGAGCCACAGAAAATCGGACTATTATTCACCTGAGGGTGGGTTCCTCCTGCATTCTGATCTGCAGATTGGACCGATTTGGGAATGCCGTTCATCATTAAAGACAATAAAATGGAATTGAACGCGGGGAATGGAGAGGAGGACAGGAAAAAGATATGGAAGAGCTCCTGGAGGTATCGGGAAGAGGTCGAATGAGGGTCCACTGCCCAGTGGGCGCCTGATTTATAGCACACATCCCAGTATAGGCGGATTGGTTGAGACCTAGTTTTTTGACGCTATTTTTGGCGACCGTGGGAGCATCACTTTGATAAATATCTGAGATATCTGATGGATTGGTTCAGACCTGGTTTTTTCATGACATACCAAGAATGGAAATTAGAACCACACAATCATGAATTTTAGAGTACAAAAATGATGCAATCACCGCAAATGTCGACTTGAGGACTAGATGATTTCCTTTTTGAGATTCAAGGCGACATAGAACTCTTTGCAAGTGATCTTACAAGATAGAATGTAATCAGCGATCCTTCCATTATCGTCACAGCCAACGTCGGTCAAGTCTGCTCACAATTTTTAGATGGCAAAAATATCGTCACCATCGGTTCAAGACATGATTTTCTGTGATATGAGATGGAAAGGCCTGTCACAACAACGAAATGGAAGCAAATTGGATCTGGATGCCTATCATCAAGTCTGACGGACTCACATTGACGTTGCAGGGGACTTGGAACTGCAGCTAGGCGAGTGTTGCATCGTCATCATTACACAATACGTCGTAGGTTCGCAAGCAGTGCCGTTCAAAATCCTTCTGTGTCATACTCAGCACAATAACACAGATGTGAGAGAACGCGGGAGGTAACGATAACATACCAACATTCACAAAACGTGCACGGAGAATTTGAGATTCGAGGTGAGCGAGAGTCGGTATGGGCCAGAAACTATCGTGAATCCACAAGTTGTATGAGAGCATTCAATCAGCTTTTGGACGAGTAACATGTTCATTTTGCACTCACACTTTATCCATCATTCTATGAATCTCTGCCCCACAAATCGGGAGACTCGGTATGGGCAACAAAATCCACGAGTTGTATGAGAGCATTCAATCAGCTTTTGGACGAGTAACATGTTCATTTTGCACTCACACTTTATCCATCATTCTATGAATCTCTGCCCCACAAATCGGGAGAGTCGGTATGGGCAACAAAATCCACAAGTTGTATGAGAGCATTCAATCAGCTTTTGGACGAGTAACATGTTCATTTTGCACTCACACTCCATCCATCCTTCCACGACCCTTTCGTGAAAATCTCTACCCAACAAATCGCAAAAGTCAGTATAGCTAACCAAATATCTGATACGCTCAACCAGCTTTTTGGACGAAAGACATAACTCTCTACCTCCCATTCCACCAAGAAGGAAAAAAAGAAAAGAATCAAAATGTCATTTTCGAATGATGTGAGATTGAAAGCAAGCTGTATCCTCGCTTTTGCTGATTCATCTTGACAAGCGCCCATTCCTGTATTTTTTTCTGCGAAAAGACGAATTTACAATAGTGTACACAATACGACTCCTATTAAAGATCCAAATAATCTTTACCAGTACCCCAAGCCCCTCCCGTAGCACCACCAGCAGCAGCACTAGTAGAAGCAGTAATCGTCGTCCCACCATAAGGATCCACATCCAAATGACTCGTCGTTGTCGCCGTTGTCATCATCGTAGTCCCAGAAACCACACTAGCCCCAACCGTACCTTCCACATCCTTATACGAAAACTCTCTTTTAAATTTGGATTCCAACGAAACCAAAGTCCTAATCAACTTTTTACCTGCTTCATCGAGAAGCGCTTGGGGTGTGATAGAACCATCCGTTTGGATCTTGATAAGAAAGTAAGGATGGAGAGGATGGGGAACTTGATACCCCGCAAAGAGGATTTGAGGCATCGCAAGCAATTGACTGTTCAATCATTACCCCCCAAACATGAAAAACACACACGCACACACAGACACAAGTGAGCGAACTCGACGTACGCGCGTAGCATGTTACCGAGTGTATGGTCTTGTTTTAAAACTTTGATCGTAGCAGCATTTGGAATTTTAGTGTCTTCGATGACTTCTACACTAAGGATACAGTAAACGAGGACTGGGATTGGTTTTACAGTTGGAGCACGCACGGCTTTTCGCCGTCCTCAAGGACGTAGAGGTCGTAGCGATTAAGGGCATTCATGGCATTCATGATTGACAACTGGAGAGAAGGGATTAGCTTCGGGGGAAAAGGGCTGAGAAAGAGGGGATCATTAAAAGAAAGAAAGTATCGTCAGCGCGCACTCGGGGGATTGACAGATAATAAAGAGTCTAATCATTTCAAGTGCAAAAAAGTAAACACGTACAGCAACAATGGCCGGAGTGAGCAAGTGGTTTATTTGGACACGTTATATTTTGGGGTGTTTGTGCATCAGTGGAATGAGTGGACATCGACAGAGTCTCTAGAAACGACCAGTGAGTGCTATTGCCGGTGAGTCTCTCTCTGTGTGTGCATGGCTGTCTCGTGTGGAGAGAGAGCGAGAGGGATGCGATGGGTTGGAAGCGGATGGGCTGGGTGTGGAGGACGGATGGACGATAGGAGAACTGGATGCTGATGCTGGCGCTGCAGAACCCAATGCCGACTCGATTTTCAAATACTCGAAAACATCGCGGACATGTGTCTGCTGGCCACGGACGTATAGGGAAGCACCGCAAGCACCCTGGAGGACGTGGTCTTGCGGGTGGAGCACACCACCACCGGTGCGTCGGTGCCTCGGCTCTGGGCTGAATTTATTGTATTGACGGGTTCAGGATCAACTTTGACAAGTATCACCCTGGTTACTTTGGCAAGGTGGGCATGCGGCATTTCCACCTGACGCGGAACCAGTACTGGCGGCCGACGATCAATGTCGACAAGCTGTGGAGCCTGGTGCCGGAGGAGGAGAAGAAAGGGGGAGACACTGGAGTGGTGCCGGTGATTGATACGCTGCACCATGGGTATGGCAAGGTGCTGGGTAACGGCAAGTAAGTGCTGTGGGTTGTGCTGAGGTGACGGTGCTGAGACTGGTCCAGACTGCCCCCGGTGCCGTGCATTGTCAAGGCGCGGTTTGTGTCCTCCAAGGCTGAGTAGGTGGTTTGACTGTGCAGGTGTGCTGTGCTGACCGGTGTGCAGACAAAAAATCAAGGACGCGGGAGGAGTAGTTGTATTGATTGGGTAGATGATTAGTAATAGATGTATGTTGTGTGATGACCACCACCAAGTCTGATCCCCTCTTTGGTCCCAGCATTGGTCCATGCGCTCCTGGTCCGCCCTGGACGTCTGCTGCAGCGCGCAAGCCTCTTGTCACCGACGAGCTCACCCGCGACGTCCTCGACGCCTGGCTCCAGCAGTCCTCGTCGTCGTCGCCCGCGTCCACCACCACGGCTCTCCATGCCCTCGTCAACCTCAAGCGCCCTTCTCTCCGCCTCTCCCCCCTCGCCACCGCCAACGACCATGCGCTCGAGTTTGAATACGACTGCGACGCCCCACAGTGCGCCATCAACGTCCACATCGTCCCTCCCAGCGCCCACCCAGATCTCCTCTTCCACTCTGTCCTCCCAGGCGGCTTCAACAGACGCCTCTCTCTCGACGACGGCCCCATCCTCGAACTCGATCGCTACCATTCCACCACCACCACTCCCACCCCCCAACAATCTCCTGTCTCTCCCCGCCCCCGTCGTTTCCAGCGCAGCCTCACAGGCCCTGCTCTCCCCGTCCTCGACGACGACTCAAAGCTCTCCAAGGACAACGACGACGGCGTCCGTCTCATGATCACCTTGGCCGCCTTGGACGACCAGGCCACAGAGCTCGCCTCTCCCAACCAGCAGACCACCTTTCTCCATGTCCTTCGCCTCGGCCCCACCCCCACAGGGCCTCCCGACAACAGACCTTGGGTCGTCAAAGTTGTCAAGCGCGAGGCCACCGTCCGTCCTTCACTTTGTTCACATCTCACCGTCACTCACCTCTTTTGCAGATCGGTCCACACACCTTTCAGCTCCACGAGATCTACGGCCTTGCTTCTTCCGCTCAACCCCAGCCATCCTATCATACTTATCCGCCTCAAGCACCCGCTCCGGAACAAGACGATCCGTCCTCAGAATGTCTACTTTGCCTTTCTTCTCCACGCCAGGTCGTCCTTATTCCCTGCCGACATCTCGTCGCATGCAAAGAATGCGCCCTCAACATGGTCGAATTTGGTGCTGGTGGCCAGATCACTCAGCCTCAACAACCTGCTCTTCCACCCCCTGCTGTTGTCGTCGATAGTAATCCCCAGAGCAATCCAGATCCACCGGATCCACCTCTTCAGACCCCTACTACCCCGGCTACCACCAACGTCAGACGAAAACGTAAAGCAAAGGGTTGGTTTTGTCCCGTCTGCCGCCAGCGTATGTGTTTATTCCTTCAATATTGCATTCTTGACGCATCATTATATATAATAGCCTATACATCGTTGTTGCGTATCACTACTGCGCCACCCCCACCCCTTCCCCCACCACAAGAAGGACAAGTCGCAGTAGAGAAAGAACAGCAGGAATCCAACGAGACACCCCAAGCAAGCTCTAGCGCACATCCCACCACTGAGCAAAACACCGAATCCAACGAGAGGTCCGGTGGCGGGTTACTCGGTGCAGCGCTCAATATCAGACCCGGTTTTCTGCGTGGGTTGGCTTCCTCACTGAGAAATACGAGTGCTGTTATAGTGACCGATGTCGAGAGTCGAGCTGGCTTGGAAAGAGTGGGTGCTTGATTAATAATAACATGTATTTGCCTTGTCCTATGTAAAACAAACGAACTCTATATGTATCAATCTTCTGTAGGACATAACACAGGCCGTTCGCTATCACTAATCATCTGAAGATGATGCTGTTTCTGAAACTCGGAGTAGCGTATCCACGATGTACTCGTATTCCCCTTCTCAGTCGACCCATGACTCTCCATAGAACCTCCCAATGATAAATGTCGACTTGACTTGGTCGAAAGCGTGTCCAGCGTCGGCGCACTTTTACTGCGGTTGTGTCGTTGTAAAGCGTCTAGTCCAAACACAACAGACGAGTGACTTGAATCGTGTTTCAAAGTGTTGTTGTTATTGCTGTTGGTGATGGTATCAGACACAGGCGCAAGATCAGGTTCCAAAACAATCGGATGAGGATGTTGATAAAACCCAGGATCATCAACATCTGCATAATACATCGATTCTATCATCGCTGGACTATCCGCTGTAGGTGGTCGAGGTGGACGAACAGGTGGAATAATCGGTCTTCCAACACGGTCCATGGTAGCAACATAAATTGGCAAAGGCGGGGTAACCACCGCAAGTCCATCATATCGAAAAGCAGCAGCAGCAGCAGCCGTCGTCGTCTTCGTCGCCGCCATATTCGGAGATGCCGTCACCGTTGTCGTATCATCAAATGAATCGTCACAATAACTATAATCAGACGCTGTCGTCATTGAGAATTTACTCTTGGGACCATCAGAGAAACGGTATGGATAAGGCGAAAGCACTGGCGACCCCGTCCTTTTCTTCTTCTTCTTCTCCTTTTCCTTCTCCTTCTCCTTCATATCAGAACTAGACGTTATTTGCATCCATTGTGGTAAAGGTCGCTTTGAGCGTAAACGTCGAGCTTTACGTGTCATCGAACAAATTTTCCATACACGCGGATCCATCATGAAGAAGCAACATAGAACGAGAAACAGGATGATACCAAATGCACTGCCGACAACAGCAATATGACGCATCGTAGGCGACATATGAGTTTGAGATGGATTACTTCTCGTCGATGTGATTGTTGAAGGAATTGACGAGGACGAGGACGATGTTGTCGACTGGACATCAAACGAAGATTCTGGCAAGACTACTATCCCAGGTCCAGTATAAGGAGGCGTCATTTTCGGAGACAAAACACTGGTTGATGAGGACACCACTGAAGAAACCACCGTCTGAGTCGAGGACGAGTCCGAGACAACCGTCTGCATATAAAGAGCCATTACAACTTGAGATATAGGTGGTAGACCATCTCGTCTTTCGAGTCGCCTCGCAAGTACCATAGGCGTGTTGTCAGAATCCCAAGATAATGTCGGTGAAGCTAAAACAGTACCGGCAACAGAAAGTAGAATCACAATCTCCTGACGCATGTAGATAGAAAAACCAAAAGAAAAAAAAAAGGATCGTGATGCCTTGACGGCGTGAATACGAAATTAGCTGGGGTAGAAATGAATGGCACAGAGAGAGAGAGAGATGGTGTGGCGGCTAACGAATAAATACACGATAAATACACACAAACTCACCTAGTCCTACTTCCTACTTGATGTCCATTGACCCATATCATGCAGTCCAACAAGAAATCGAGACACTCTTACAAAACGCGGATCAGCTCTTTGCTTCCTATCGTCGAATACGAAACATGGCAAACAACGACAGCGAAGAGTTGACCCATGCCCGAAATGAAGTATATATATATTACCTATCTCTCCCAAAACTGTTCTGTTTTTTTTTGATTCTCGCTTTTTCTTGTAGCTTCAGACCACACTTGCGAATTTGCAACCTGTCCTGGTGGATTTAGAGGAGAGCGTGAAGTACATATCATCATCATCATCACTCGTCCCCCCCCCCTTCTTACTCGCTCATCCACCTTCTTTTGTCAATATAGAATTGTCGAATCAAGGGACGCTCGCATGTTTGGGCTCGACGACGCAGAAGTTGCAAAACGACGAAAATATGTCGTGTTTGTCTGGAAGACAATTGAGGTGCAGACCCCCCCTCTCTTATTTCTTTTCCTTTTCCCCCCTCCCGGTACTGATGAGTCGCAAATTGCAAGTCTAGGACATGAGAACGGAGCTTTCCTCACCTCCTCCAACATCATCCATTCACCGACCTCCATCAGCTTCAGAATCCTCAACCCTTGCCTATTCAGCGTCACCCTATGGTGAAGACGATCAAGCTGCTTGGGCAAGAGAAGAACAACAAATGATGATGCGCCAACAAGACGAGACGATGGATTCGATTTCGGGTACCCTGAATGTCTTGGCTCAACAAGCGAACCTGATGGGACAAGAGATTGAGGAACACAACGAGTATGTTTTTGTTTTTTTCTTCATTCCAACTATCCCCTTCCCCTTCCCCATTTGTGCCATTTGAAAAGAAGAAAAACTGATAAACTTATTATTTAGGCTCTTGGAGGATTTGGACCGGAACGTGGACCATGTGGATCATAAACTCCAAGGCGCAATGCACCGCATGCGCAAATTCCTTCGAGATTCTGAAGAAAAGGGGAGTGGCTACTGTATCGTTTTTCTCATCATAGTCTTGTTGGCCCTCTTACTAGCCGTCATTCTACTGTAATTAATATTTACAAATCGCAACAGGCTTGCTTATAGTTATCAACTATTTCCCAATCACACACACACGCTACACACCACCAGCGACAAGCGACAACCTCCGTTCTGGAACCAGCTCGATTAGACCTCTTTGCGCGATGATTGTAACCGTTCTTTTCCTGGTCTCGGTATAGAAACCGCTGCAGCGACATCGGACGACGTCATCTTCTGATCAGAGCTCAATAATCCTTGTCCATGCTCCTCTATTCAAAAAAAGGTTGTTTTTTTTCGAAAAAAAAACATATCAATGTCCTCTCAATGTCTTTTCTTTTCCCAACATACGATAAAGTGATGCTTTTCCCTCTTTCTTCTTCACATCCCGATTCGCTCCATACATAACCGCAAGAGCACCACCAACGGCAACAACACAACCAACCGCCTAATTTGAGACAGACCAATTTCATGGGTTTGTTCTTCGCTGAGATGTATATAGAGGGCTGACCATGGTCGTGCCTCGTGATCCAAAATTACGAATGGGATTAGACATTTTTTTAATGGATGAAGCGAAAGTGGAAGAGATGATTTCTCGTGGGAAGGGATGGGAAGGGGTCGTTCTGTCTTCACAGGAATGACGTCATGCATGAGCCTGAGATGATAAGGCTTTTAAAAAAAGATTTTCAGCAATTTATTACGCGGTATACATAGACATTCCGCGGTAGTCCACTGATACCGGAGTTCGAGGAGTCCTTTCAATACACAAAAGCAAGGGAAAAAAAGAAAAGGTGAGATCGTGGCAACTAATTATGTAGTTTAACATGAGAGCGAAACGGATGTCTAAAGAGGAAAATCCAAGAAGCAGGAATTAAGCAGTTCATTCATGCTTGGAGACGAGCACTTGTTCTGATGCTTTACTCATGGTGGTTTCCTGACCGAGGGAAAAGTAAGGTTGCTTCAACGCAGGGACATGCAGTAGGTTCGTTTAGGAAGAACCTTGCTCTATACTCGCCTGGCACATAGGGTGGCAGAGTATTGTGACAGCCAAATACCTCCTTTGGTGTATTGGCTTCTTCTGTCAGCGTTGGTGTCGAGAAAGTTTCTTCCTCGGGAGCTGCCTTGGGTGAACTCCTTTATCCACTCGGCGATGATCCAAAGACTCATGTCCCATAACAGTCTTTCAGACCTAGATTAATCACGAATCACGAATTAGATTGATAGATGTAGTTGTCAATGCCCATTTATCTTACTCCCTGTCGACATAAATAAAATAGGCCTCATGTATTTCAACACTCATCACTGGACCATTGACAAAACAAGCGGCGATATACCGCGTTTTCAAGAGATGGAAAAAGTCCTCATTCTAAACCCACTTGGAAGCAGTCGGCTGAGAACCCGGGATTCTAGGGGCAGCAGCAGGACGGATATTAGTTGGATGGGCATCAGCCTTGTGAGGACCCCCTTGGTCAGATGAAGATGCTTTTTTTTGAGTCAACATAAAAGAAAAAATGATCAAGAATGACATACAACTTTCTGATCTCTTGGTTCCTCTATCTGCTGCACCAACACTCGCCCAAACGAGAAGCGTGGCTGCAGCTGCTATGCCAACCTAAAGAAAGAAAGAGCAAGAACCAGCTTCAAAAAAATTCATTCTCCACGATACACAATGGCAAAAAGAAGCTCACAGTAGCACGACTTCGAGGATTGTTAAGAAATGTGACCATGGCTGTATATTTCTTGATGGACTACGCGAGACTACTGTCAGACGTGAGGTGTGGAGAGTACTTGTAGGTCAAACAAATTTCTGGAATTAGTCTGAGATCCGTAACAATTGGAGCGATGAGATAACCAGAGTCAGTCAGGGGGATTCGATCGAAATGGGACACCACCATCTCTCTTCATCGACTACATCATTGCCATTTATTATAGACCCAAAACACATCAATTGGAACCGTTGGTGTCTGCAGCATGTCGAGTCCAAAACACTGAAAAATGCGCGTGCGCGAGGGACATTCAAACATTGATCGCTTAAAATAGCATGGACTCCACGATAAATCAATGTGACGTCCTCGAGACCCGTTGCAGGACGCGAATCCGCTGATGATCAGTCTCAAAGTACTAATTCAAAAAAGTCGGGTGGAATCTGAATATCCAGATTGACGTACAAAATAAAATTCGGCAGCGAGGTGGCAACCAACCGACCAGATGACGTGACCTGTGCTACATCACGTACTTCATCCTGAACTAGGCATGTGTGTATCATCTTGTATAGGCCTCACCTTCCCTCGTGACTACTGGATCATAATAAGGGGCACATTCTGATACCAAGTGAGATGTCAAGTGACCTGACGTGTCGCCAGCATGTATAACCCACTTCACTTCAGTTGATTCATAGTTTTTGATTTTGAAAATGAGACATGGAGTTAAGACAGCACCAGTGCCATTGATAGGGATTTTAGCAAAAAAAAAAAAGCTATCAAGGGCCGGTTCAGAAAGAGATTCATGTTCAAGATCTAAGTCATCATGTTTAGAATTATCACACTACTACACATTCCTAGATGTAGCCAGCCAACTTTTTCTTTTGGAGCATCTATGACTGAGTCAAGTGTCAGAGGGCTGGGAGGCTCAGATTTCAATGGATGGAACAGGGGGAAAAGTTACATCATGAGAGATCGTCAACTCTTACTCCCGCAATCCATTCAACATCGTTTAAACACACGAGGGAATCATCACAAATCTTGACTCGGTTGATAAATACGGATCAAAATAAGGACCTGGCCCTCAAACAAACAGATCATGAATACATTATATATGTGCTCAACTAGAAAATAGATCTGCTACCGAATCGCTCGCATTAGCCTAGTACAAGCAACATATATCTCGTGTAAACTGATTTGAATGACAAACCTTCATAGTTAGGTCGTTACGAGAACTCTACAATAAGAACAGGCATATGTCAGAATTAAGGTATGTAGAAATAGAAAAACATAGGTCAATCTTCAGAGATGGACTTTCTTTTCAAAAAATTGAACACATTATGATATCATCTGTTAAAGCTTCTGACAACATCCTCCGAAACGTCATCTGCATTCGGGACATCCACTTTGCCCATCACATTCATCATTGCACCCTCGACAGTCACGCTGAGGCCCATCTCTTTGCAACCTCGCACCTCTTCTTCACTCATGCCGAGCGCATCTCTCGGGATCCAGATGGTCCTTTGTGGTACCGAGATGGCTGGATGCGCATAACTGAAGTCTGCTTCCTCATTTCTCTCTCCTGCAGCAACTTGATTCTCATCAGCCTTACTTTTATCCTTGCTAGAAGACGTGCATTGGACGGCATCGGCTTCGATGTCTGCATTCTGTCCTTGTTCCAAAATTTCACCGCTACTTCCAGCCTCGGATTCGGTATTGTCAGTGACACCCCCAACCAGGGAATAAGTCTTATCCTTCAAGCTCAGAGGGAGAGCATACAACAATGGGCCATAGGAGTGATTAATAATCATGTGGAACCCCACAGTGAAGATGATCAGGATGATCAAGAGGATGGCATGAGGGAAAGCATGAGCCAAGAAGAACAGTCCACACAAACAAACCTGTAACGGTTTATTCAGCAACATAAAAATTCTGAGCCACGTCCAAAGCTCACCTCTTCAATGTAGAGGCCAACAAATACTTGTTGGATGGCCTTCGGGAAGAATAGTCCTCCAGTGTCAGAGGATGGTTTTTGTTCGTATACCCATAAGAAGAGATATTTGTAAAGCTGGTAAAATGCGAAGAACGTCCCGAATGCGAGACCATTGATAAGGGGAGATATAACCGAGTAAGTTATAGCTTGACCAATGTAAGTATTACAGACGAATTGGATGAAGTCCGCAAACTTACAGATTACAGCCAGAAGAGTGACAGAAGGGAAAAGTGTACCCCAGGCACAATCTTCGAGAACGTACTTGATCGAATAAACTGATCTCGGAGTGCTACCAAGAAGGAAGAGCTTGACGTAATATATGACTAATGGAGATATTTGCAAAAATCCACTTGCAGTACCAGAAAGGCCTTGTAGGATGATATAGGTCAGGAAGAAAGTAGAAGCCTGAGGAAGTTGGGTAGCGAGAGTATTAGCTATTGATGTTGGGTCGTTCAAGATCTGTTGGAGAGCCGGAATTATTCCAGAACTAATGGTGACAATGAGAAATGAATGCTGAAAATTAGAGTGTGAGAGGCGATATATGAGCAGATCAAGCAACGTACCACGACCAAGAAGGAAAAATATCTGGTCATTAGAGAAAGTTCCAAGCCGGTGTATTTGGGGACCCCCTCAAATCTTGCCAACAGCCTCAGGATGATAGGAAGAAGAGCCATAAGAACAGCGAGCATGACTGGGGGTAGGATACCCTGAAGTTTTCTATCAGTATGATCGATTGGTAACCCTAATTTGAGTACTCACCGAAATGATTCCAACGACAGTAGAGGGGAGTTCACATATCCAGTTGAGCCACTTGACCTGAGAGCAGATGGAATGGATGTTTGAAATGGCACCAACGAATGCAACTGAGGGAATGAATTCAGAACAATCCAAAGGCTCAAGAAATTTGATAATGATTACCAGGAAATGACCAAAAGATAATCAGCGCAGCAGTTGCGGAGTAGCTAATAGCTATTCGTATCTATAACGAGGGGTAAATCAAATTAAGTCGATGTTATGAAAGTTTACCTTCTGCTCATATGTATTCAGATTCAGATTAGCCCAGATGACGTCCTGAGGACTAATCTCATTATATTTCCTTGCTGTATCGGACCATGAGAGGTGTCAAGACAGAAAAGAGAATATGTTGCGTACCCATTCTGTAGGGGTCATGGTGGGCCAAAGCCTGTATAGCCATGTGAGCACCAATTTGCTTATTGAAGGTGATAAAGGCGCTCGTCAAAGGCGGGTATTTCGAACCACCATAGCCGACAATGCGGCCTTCAACGGCTCCCGCGGTATTCTTCAGTACACCAGCAGCATCTTTCATCATATCGGAGGGCTTGCGGCCTAACGTGAGATATAAGCAACGATACACTTCAAAAGTAAAATGGTAGAGTACTATTTCGTCGCTTTGCTTTCTTCTCGGAAACTGTTCTAGCCGCACTGGCGATGTCTTCTTCCTCAATGGACGAAATTGCCTCATACAGAAGTTTATTACACTCTTTAATTTCTTCCCTCGCCCACTCGATGGTATCGACCCTCTGGCCAGTAAATGGTATCAAACCAAGTCGATGTGAGGGGCGTTGGTCACGCGGAACACCAGAAACGAGATCGAGAGGAACTGCTTCAGGATCCGCAGCCTTCTTTGGGTCCGCACTATTCGATTGAATTACGTTCTTCTGTTGTTGGTTCTGCGCCTCGAAACGTAATCTGGCTGCAGTACGAAGGAGAGAAGTTTCTGCAGATTCAAGTTTGTTACATGCAGCAAGACGTCGGTCATAGATGTCCGGCAGGTCCTTGAGGTTACGATTGATCCATATCTTGTGCACACCCCCCGGGAGTTCCTCAAACACTTTGAGGAGAGCGCTCTTACTCAGATAACGCTCAGGAATACCCATAACGAGAATTGTATTGGCTTGAAGCGATCTGGCATGGTCATGCTCAATAAGATGCTCTTGACGCGCCTTCACGTAGTGATGCATCTCATTGCTGATGTTGTAAAAGATCCAGACTAATACAGAAGTCAGCTCGAGCGGTTGAACGAATATACAAACCTACAGGTGAAGACATAAACCATAACAACGTGTGCCGCATACCTCGACCAAAGATCGGGTGGGACATCACTGAAAGAAAGTTTGTTCAGATTGTCATACGATGGATCGGGGACAATGTTGACAGTGGTAGCAGGGAATAAAACAATCCAGGAGATAAGCCAAATGGGCAAGAATATCTTGGTCATCATCCTGAGGAAGCGTACGAAACAGTAGGCATCCAAGCTGCTGACATTTTTGATGGCTTTGTGGTCAGCACGCCAAACAGCCAGTGGCCACAGGAAACGATTGGGAGAAAACGATTTGGAACGCTTTCTATAAAAAAAGGATCTGTTTAAAACCGGTCCTCTGAACACAAAAGTGAAAGAAACCCACTTGGAAGGAACAGCATACGTTCTTGGCTCGTATACTGCTTTGAAGTAAGGATAAACGAGTGTAAAAGCGCCAAGTTCGGCGCCGAAAACGATAGCATTGAAAACGAGCGCTGTGACAAACGTCGCGGCCGAAGCCGAAGTAGCCTGGTCTCGTAAATCCTGGTCGGACCTGCACAATAGCACCAATAAAAAGAAAACATCAAAGGAAAGCGTTTAACTGACGAGGCAGATGGGGCAGAAGGCGACATGAGGGAAGCGAGTTAGAGGGGCGTATGTTTTAAGTACAACGGGACTTGACATCATTTTCGTTTCCTAGTTTGGAATAGCCTGTGATCAATTCCTTCTGGTTCTCAGTGTTCCCCTTATGAGTCCAGCACATTATTAGATTAATCCATTCCAAAATTGACCGCTACTTCGGTTCTTGAAGAGTGGTGACAGGTGCTATCATATATCGAAGACTAATGCCCGTCCACTCCACTCAGCAACAACTTCACTCACCACCCTTGATATCTGGCCACCCAAAAGGCGACCTTTGTTAATGTTTCTATCTTTATCTTTCCTCATACCCCGCCTCAGTCAATCACACTCGGCCATCAGCATGATCCGTTGTACAATGACAGATGTAGAATCATGTGGCAACGGTAGGATTGGGCGATAACAGCTGGTGAAGCTGTAAACAAGTTGCTCAGTCAGAGGCTGTGTGCCAAAGGTATATTAATTCTTATGAGCTGCAGGCGAGCTGCAGCTGGTGCGGTGGCATGAATACATAGAGCGTTGCATCAAACATTATGGATACGTGGATTCAGTCAACGCAATTCTAAGACTTGAATATCCGCAGTAATCTCGCTTCTGTGACGATCCTGGTTCGGCACAATGGACACTCCTTGGAACTCGCCATGACCAACTCCGAACATCCACGACACATTGCTAAATGCCTGAATGACATACCCATTTAACCCTACATGTGCCAAGAAAGCAGTGAAAGGTGAACAAACGTACCCGCAATCCACAATCGCAATATTTGCTTCCTCGTCCTGACAGATCACACACAATCCTGAGCGCTCCCGGAATGATGCCAGCTTCTCAGGTGTTGCCGAGGTCTCCGGTGGAGTAGCAGGAACTGCGGCCTCAGTCTGCCCTCCATGATCAGCGTGTCTGGTGGATCTATTGCAAGGAGTAGCCTGATCTTCGTCTTCATCCACCACTTCAATATTGATATCCATATTGTCTGTACCATCCTCAGCTTCATCTAGTCTAGTTCCATGACTTTCTCGCCTTTCTGTTCTCAGCCACTCTTCTTCTCTCCTCCTTCGATCTTCTTGTTCTCTTTCTTCTCTCTCCGTCCGTCTTCTATCCTCCTCCAGCCTCTCCGCTAATCTCTGCCGCTCCCGTTCTCTCCTTTCATCATCTACAAGTGCCATAACCTTACTCACCAGCTCACTCTTCTCAAGGATCATGGTTGCATTGACATGATTAGTGAAAAGAATACTCTTCAAGACGCCAACGGACAGGGCATTGATGGAGCTTTTTGTCATAGTAAGTAATTGATCGAGAGTCGGCATTGGCGGAGGTGAAGACGTTTGAGGGTGAGTAAAAGCCGATGTCGTACGTTGTCTTTGGTGAGGAGTTGATGGAGTGGGATTTGGCTGGGTTCTCGGCAGTGGTCGATGTTCAGATGAAGCGTTAGGTTGGGGGGAAGACCACGGCTCTGGCGGACGATATGGTCGCGGTTGTTGAGCAGATGAAGCAGGCGGAAATGAATGGTAAGTTGATGAAGGCTGTGGTTGCGGTGGACGATTAGAGCGATAAGCTCCGTATGGATAATAGTGGTAGTCATAGTGTGGGGAAGCCCCAGAATTGCTGTCATGAGCCTGATGATAGTTGTGAGATGTCGCTGTAAAGCGCGGCGGAGCGTTGGCCGTCGTAGCACTGTATCGATAAGGATTTGATGCTGGTTGAGCCTGAGGACGAGGAGCTGCGGGAGGTGGTCCATCCGCACCCCTGGAAAAGAAACTACGAGGTCGAACTCCCGCAAATGGATTAGGAACTTTATAGCTGCGATAATAATTCTGAGGCACATGATCAGAACGGAATGATGCAGTCATTCACTTAAACTTACTTCTTTCGCTTGCGGCAAACAGCCATCGGGTCGCTAAGTAAAAGTCAATTACTGACAAATGACATGAGCCATGTACGCACTCTTACTCGGATGATGGTCTCTATGATGTCATCCTTTTCCACTGCTCGACTTATATTGATGCCATAAGAATCGGCGTATGATATGAGTTTGCTGAGTGGTGATGCCTTGAGTTGGTTTCCGGCTGTCGCGGTAACTTGATCACTTTGGGTTAGTGATCACGACAAGGAAGGATCTAATAATTCAACCATACTCTTGAGCAGCTCAATGCAATACCCACAGACGTGGACAGGATCATAACCGCTTTCTGATCCAGCGCGCGGCATGAGAGCCTGAAAGTCTGAGCAGGCATGACAGTAGAGGTACCCTAAGAAAGACAACATCAGGGAAGATCATATAGATGTAAATCATGACGACATACCGCAGTGATTACATTTTCTGGACCTAGCGAAAAGAATGTTGAATTCTTTGTTGCATTTCCTGCATGCGTCGGATGAATCAATAGTGGATGGGGGGCCGCTCAGCAGGGGAATAGAGGCCATTGTGCTCTGGACAGCTCACTAAGGCCAGCCTTCGATTGGCGATAGTAGTGGTTTGTTATCAAGACGCAATGTACTGTGAAGCTGCAGTACGAGAATGTGCTAGAGTGTATGGGTCTCCACGTGACCTTATAGAGGGAGTCCACATCGCGGTAGGCGAAGTGTTGCTGCGACATGGTGCATGTCAGAGATACAGTGCATATTATTGGCTCCACTCAGTTGGCTGTGGCAAGGAGGCATGGAAATGTGCAAAATTGTTCAGGGTCAGGTGCACGTGATCTTCTGTGGTGTACCGGATTGCAGCCGGTCGCGTGCAAACGGGTTGTCATTCATGAAGCAACGTATGTGGGCATTTGTCGTATCCGGCAATCGATTATCCGCGGGCCGAAATATTGACACAAGCTTGCTGCTGTGAACCTGGAACTGATCTATCTTGGATGCACGTGCTACTTTGTTCCGTGATGTCGGATCGTCGGATCACTATCTTCCAGAAGCTTTGAACCAACGACAATGATAACTGTTACCCTAGTAGGTCACGCAGACTAGCAGTCCAAGCGCACTGCTCATTTTTTCCGAACCAGATTCGTCACGGTGAAAGTCTTGATAACACAGTGAGTATTTCGTAGTTTGAATCACTGTCGTTGCTGAATTACGACCAGAAAGGCATCTGGGCTGGATGGAAAGATGCACCACTCTCTGGGCTTGGTAAACGCGTAAGTCCAGAATAACGCGGAGAACCCCCCCCCTCCAGTGAAACTCACCGTCTATCTAGCAAGCAGAAGCTCTCGGCTTTGCCTTCAATGCATCTGCCACTCAATTCACGAACTTTTATGCATCAGATCTCCAACGTGCACACTGCACGGCTCTTGCTGTTATTCAGCATCACGTTGAACCAAAACCTCCTCTGGTAGTGACAAACAATCTCCGAGAGCAGCACTTTGGTATCGCTGAAGGGCGTACATGGACGCCACGATCTATGCCAAGTAATAAAACATTAGAAGAATTATATGAAGAGGGTATCTTTCCCGAGTTGGAGGATCGAGATGCACGATTCCCTCAGGGAGAGAGTATAAATGACGTTGCACACAGAGCGGAGATAGTCATTCGGGATTGCATTCTTCCTCACCTCTTTGATAAGAGCCAAGATGGTGCTCATATCGGGTTCGCGAGTCATGGAATATGTCTCGCCGAGCTTATTTCTGCTTTGTTTAAATTGGATCCCGAGACAGACTCTACCAGATCATACAGGGGACACTGGAACACCGCTTGGAGTAGACTCGAGATTTCTTTGAGAGTATGGAAGCATCTTACTAATTTCTTCTATCCTGAATTGCCTTTCTAGAGAGAGCACGAAGGAACTTTTGACAGAGACGCAGTGCCGCCTCTTCGTGTACGCCTCCTTGATTTCAATAATCACAAGCATCTTGCGTCCTTGGTGAGTGTATCCGAGTTACAAGTCCATTTCATCACCATTGATTCATCCAGCCCCCTCCCGAGTCCACCAATGATAGGGCTCGTGCCTTTTTCTCTGGTGCAGAGGTTCCGCCTGAAGTACTCGTCGGTGCTTCGAATCTGTGAATGGTTTACTTCCAAATGTAACCTGTCTGTAGTCGCCCATAATAGATTGTCAATCCATGTGCTGTATGCTCATGATCTCTGTTCACAGGCTTGACTGCTATCTCACGTTTCCGCGGCTGACTTAAGTACTTGATAATTGATCAAGCTATCATCATCGAATCCCCGCACATGCTGCTTGTATAACATTCGTTGTCCTTTGGTTTCATTCCATAAAACTTTCATCAATAGGCCATGTGTCATATATATACTGTATCAAGCATCCCTATTCCACTGCTATAGGAAGGGTATGCGAGGTCACTGAGCTGGAGGGAACCGGTAGAAGGCAGTCAGTCATTGTAGAAATCTGTGCCCCTCAGACAAAGGAGAAGAGAGAAAATAATTAATTCGATGATTCTTTGAAAAGTTATAAGAACTACAGTATCTTAGGACGTAAGAGACGATAGAGAAAGGATACTCTGACTACCATGTAAGTCTTGTTACCTTCTAATTTAAGTCCACCTTCATCAATCTTTGTAAACTTAATGAGAACACTGCATTCAGTCACCTATCCTTACAATCTGTCCAGCCCTCTTGTGGAAAACAGGACAAGACAGAAGGAAAAGAAATAATGCCCGCATCACAAGTAACGAACCCTATCCATGGTCAGCCAACCACCTGCGACCTTCCAACAATATCCGCGGCTAGACCCACACTGCAAGCAAATGGTAAATCTATACTAGGGGATTTTGAGTCTGGATCTGAACAGGAAAATGGGGCTGTAAAGCTTTCGACCTGGATGTTAGCCGCTTCGTCTGTTCTGTCCTTCGGGTGAAGAGGCAGTATTATGACTGCTCTGATGCTATTTCAGTAGAAGTCGTGAGCCAGGCTTCGGCCTGCGTTTATACATAGTGGGTGATTTTAATATTGCCAATAAAGATAAAAACAAGTCAAACTTAAAAATCCAACAGATGCAACCAGCTTTCCTGCAGTAAATTGATGCAAAGGGCGTCTCCAACTTGTATTTGGTAACCAAAAGAACACCCGAAAGAGCGTCCAGAGAGCATCTACTGCATAATCAGGTTCTTGAGTCGACTGAGAGATATCTCTGTGGCCTTCGAGGCGTCGGAGCTCTGCTATCGCAAGCTGGCGAAGAGTGATCGTATACCACGCTAAATCGAATCCAGCTCCTATCAATTTAATTTTACTCAAGGCATTCCACAGAGCAGCAATGGGCCACCGTTTGAGATATTTGTCAGAAGTCGAAAAGTCAGGTTTTGCCCCAAATGGTATGTCGCCATCGCTATTACCGTGCCTTTGTTCGAAATCCCGCATTATGTTGGGTATTTGAGGACATACTATTGAGCATCGTCCAATGCCAAGCATATCAGTATGACCGGATCGTAACGCAGAGTATAGAAGATTAGGCGTCCGAAATCCACCAGTGACGATAATGGCAGGGCGTGAGGGATACATGAATCCAGCAGAGTCGAGTGATTTGAGGGCTTTTTGGGAAAACTGGGTGAAAAAGGCTTGTCGGCCTGATGTAGATAAGCTCCTCGCCATGAATGCTGATTGCAGGTATGGTATGTGAGTTTACAAGGGAGGAGCAGAATGCTTGGAGCACACACCGGGACTTTCATAATCTCCACCCGAAATCTCGATAAAATCAACTGTGCTCCAGCTCGCAAGAGCCAACACATGACTTATAACTCGGTTCTGTTCCTTTGAGACAGTATCTGCGATGTATTCAGAAGAATTCAACTTGACACCAACGATGAATTGTGGGGGGCAAGCGGCTCGAATACCATCAACAATCTGATGGAGAAAACGGAGCCCATTCTCCGATTGGAGTGAATATTGATCTTGACGTTTGTTTGACTGGGAGAAAACAAATTCAAATGGATGGTATTGTTTTCAAATCGTCTATACCTTGGGCGACAGAAACTGAGCCAAAAGGTCTAAGGCAGTCCATTAATTGTATGAAATGGGGAATATCTGGAATACGTACAACCATGAGCAACATGTAATTCTATGCCGTCAAATCCAGATAGATGAGCCAAATGTGCGCCTTGCACAAATTTTTCTGCGATGTCGTCGATTTCAGCGAGTGTTAACTCTTTTGGAGTTTGGAAAAGTAGTTTCTGGATCATTGCGGCGAAAAGGTCATGTTTTGTAGTCCTCAAACCAATAGGAATAGAGCTAGGCGCAGAGGGAGGCATAAAAGGATAACGACCACCCAACAGATTCGGAGACTGTCGACCGGCGTGAGAGAGCTGCATTATTGCAAGTGTATGACCATCGGGTCCTTTGCTAGCCTTGGCCAAGTTTTCAAATGATTTAAGAGATGTGTCATCCAGATGATCCGGCACGACAAGATCTCGCCCGAGTGTGAGATGCGATCCAAAGACCTGGACGTTTCCAGTGATAATCATGCCCCAATCGTACCGAGACCAAGTTGAGTACAAAGCAAGGTGGTAAGCATTCGGAGCTCCACCCCCCCAACATGTTAGATGTTCGTACATCGGTGCCTGAAATTATTTAACTGGGTATTAACGCTGAAGTACATGAGAGTAGGCAAACCTTCACAAGGCGATTTCTGATCTTCGACCCACATGGAAACTCGTAAGGAGAAAAGAGACCTGAGTCACTCTGCATATCACCACCGACTAGTGTGAATTGAGTTATGTCTGTTGCGGAGTTGCAGCCTTACTCAAAGGCGAATGGAGATTCTTGTTCACGACCATGACCTGGAGTATTTGGCTATATTAGAGTGAGGCATGCTAGAATGACGTCACAACTTGTTCAAACGTTACTACTGGTATGAATGACATTTATCGATTTGACCATCAACAAGGAATGCTTCCCATTATCATAGCAATGTTTCATGATCTGAACCGAGTCATGAACTGTTTTTAAGCTGCTCAAGTAGCACATTGAAGAACACAAAGTGCTAAAATCCAATACCTTATTGGATAGGCTAATCTAGTCTCACAAATATCCTGAGGAGGATTATATGATATGACACCATTTGCAGATAGGTATTTCCCCAGCTTCAGCAGAGCTAGGATAAGTTGAACTCACCAACAGGCAGACACGATCACGATCACACAAGGATCAAGAACTATTCACCCTTCTATGTAAGCAAACAGCTTATCGAGCCTGACAGGCACAGGCACATCATCATTTTGCTTAACCCCATCCCCGCACTCCATTCCGTTGATGGTCCACGCCCGTCGTTATAAAGTTCGAACAGGATGGGCTCCTGAAGACAATTTCTCGGAGACTTATTCATATTTTAAATATAGGAGATGTCGTGATCTGGCGAGGCCCAATTTTTCTGATGGATTAAAATTACGTACCATGGTTTTATAGCCGACGAGAACCCACAAGCAGTACTAGTCAATCAGATTTTCTGGCCCGCCCAACATTGCAACCTACTAACGATGTGATCATCTGTGCCTTAGATATCAATGCTATCTGAATTTCGGTCGCCCTGACTTTAGTTGATACTGTTGAGCATTCAACCCTACCATCATTTCTTACTCATGCAGCTTGACTAGGGTAATTCATCTGCAGCATGTGTCTCAGCTCTTCCCATGACTACCTTCGATAGACAGCCAGATCATGTCACTGGGTTTGCAGTTGGACCCAAGGTATGCGACCGATTCAACGATAAGGAGTCTAGACGGCAAGCCCACAAAGATGTGTCCAAAGGGAGCTCCAGCCGCGGACAGAGGTGAGGGCATACGGGGGGCATACAGCCGGCTGTATGCCACTTGATCCACTCTCTCAGCTGGCCAGTCCACGTGAACGTGGCTGTCTCCAACAGTTGAACGATGGATAATTTGGTCCTGGAAGAACAGTCCGCGCCATTGAGTGAGTGTGCGTGCGCGTGTTTTTCCTAGGCGTTTGAGTTGTCGGAATGCCACTTGTGTTATTCATTTGTTGTTACAGCGGGCAAATGCATTCTGGTGGAGGGCATCCTCTGAAGGGTCTATTGGTGATTGTATTGAAATTTTTCAAATGACGATCAAGTTACGAGTTCTTAATTCTTCTAGTAGGCTGGTCACCAGCACCACAGAGACGAATGGGAAGTCCACTGTAAGTCTGCCACACATAGTTACACCTGATTATGGGTCTGTATCGCGATGACTTCGAACAAGCCCAGTTGATGCTTGGGAGAAAAGTTATAGTAGTTGACAAGCATGAGAGTGACAGTTATGATCAATCTAAAAGTGTTGTGTACTGGGAAGTTGATAATTTATTAGTTGGCGAGATAGCTGAGTTATTAAAATCCTGGACCCTACATTAGTGGGGATCATAGCTAGGAGGGCTGGAGGCTATCATGTGGTTGTTCAGCTGACATCGACTTAAAATACCTATGTCAGGGATCAATGGAGATCGGAATGCCCGACCATTTCATTGGAATGAACCATAGATGATACAGCTTAAATAGAACTTGGATTTCTTTTATCTTCTGTCCCTGGTCATGTCCTCCCGCAAAAAATCCCAGCTCACGCCGCCTGATGACGAAAAGAATATCCAGGATGTCGCGATGGAAGGTGTTGGTTCAGAAACTCTCGACCCTGACCAAATTGTAGATGAGAAGGCTTTTGTGCGCAAGCTTGACTTTCGGATCTTACCCATTGCATGTGTTCTCTATTTCTGCTCATGTGAGTATTCTGTATCACAGAATTAGTTGACCTTATCATGCATAGTTCTTGATCGTTCAAACCTTGGTAATGCGCGGTTACAAGGACTCCCAGAAGACGCCCTCGGCGGTGACCCGACGGGAACACTTTTCGATGTAATCAACTCAGTCTTCTTCATCGCATATGTATATGCCAGCTATCTGATATTATCCAACACAGTATTCACCGATGCGCTGATCCTGTAGATTGTTGTTCAAATCCCTATGACTATCGTCTCAAAACTTTTCCCGCCACGGTCATGGTTTGCAGGTGTTGCCTTAGGGTGGGGAACTACCTCGATTCTCATGGTAAACTGGAAAATTATAAGTAATTCAGGTCATATTAATCCGCATCATAGTCCACAGCCTTCAATTATCCTGGCCTAATTGTTTGCCGACTATTCTTGGGTATCTTTGATTCTGGGTTTGGACCCGTTATCCCACTTTACTTCTGTACGCCAGTTTCGAACTGAGATCGTCTACCATAACCACATCTTTCCAAGCGTTCTTTTACACTAAGCGAGAAATGGGTCTTCGAGTGAGTAATTATTTACACCATTCATCCCAGCTTAATACGTTGGGATCCCTATCAGATGGCCTACTGGTTCGGATTTGCGACGGTCGCTGGAGCCTTCGGTGGTCTTATTGCTTTTGGCATTCAGCATATCCAATCTCGCATCGCAAACTGGAAAATCCTCTTTATCGTTGAGGTACATTATTCTTTCATCTGATGATACACTGCAAATGACGCAATATGTAGGGTTCGCCGTCGGTCATATTGGCAATCCTCGCTCTATTCCTCTTACCAAACAGACCAGAATCTACATCATTCTTCAATGAACGCGAAAGGGCATTGGCATTGGAACGTATGAATAGAGATTCCAGCGGAGATACTGGCGCAACAATCAATAAAAGTATGTTGTGGTGATCCAAGTGCCCTGCAACATAAGGGTTGAGACGCTCCTCTAGCACATATCTGGATGGCATTCAAGGATTGGAGAGTGAGCGGATTTTGTTATTTTCAGCTTGATTCGACTTCGATTGTTGATCCCAACCTTGTTCTAGATTTATATCGGGGGTGTGACTTATCTTGGACTCAATTGTGCCCTCGCTTCTACTTCTGCCTTCCTTCCCACTATCATCAAGACCCTTGGTTATAGTCTGTGTCGGCATCTCCTTCCTAATCTCACGAATAACTTGATTTTGGTCATTTTCAGGCAATGCTCGCGCCCAACTCTTCACTGTGCCACCTTACGCTTGCGCGGCTGTCACCATAGTTTTATTCTCCTGGATTTCCGATCGTATCCAAAGTCGTGGCATATTCATGGCAGTATTTTCAGCTATAGGAGGCATTGGCTATCTGTATGTTTGACTACAGGGAGATTCCACAGAATTGGCATTGACTCCTCAAACGTAGGTTAATGCTCACTGTCCGTACTAATAACCACGTTCGTTATTTCGCCACTTTCTGCATCATAAGTGGTACGTATACCAGTATTGGAATGACAATAGCCTGGTGTAAGTAGCACCGACTTTGCTCGTATCTCTCATTGATCACTGATTTGAGTCACTAGTTGCACACAACTTGGGGTCAGAGACAAAGAAAGCCACAGGGATTCCCATGTTCATGGCCATTGGTCAGTGTGGAAGTGTCATCGGAACTCACATCTTTCCTTTGACACAAGGTCCGCTTTATACGTGAGTACTGATATCTATCGTCAAAATGTCTCGTTGATATATCACTTTGTTACCAGTCAAGGTTTTGTCAGTATGTAGGCAAATTTGGGCTAAACAATTGTCCACTGACGTCCAGGACAGTCTGTTGTGTCTTCGAATTCTTGGCGGCTGTCTGTTCTGTGATCCTCTCTGTAAGTATCTATCCTCCAAGATCAGTGACAGTGATCAAATAAGATAATAGATTTCGTATCGATGGGAAAATGCTCGAAGAGACAGACTCTATGGCAAGCCAATAATAGGCGTCAAAGTAAATACGCATGAGTTAGCGGACAAGGTATATTA
>Ga0153967_100146_pt1 | contig 46223 bp, 53 predicted proteins | sample TSFL051MetaG_FD_104688 | JGI IMG/M metagenome (GOLD analysis project Ga0153967, IMG submission 104688) | Attine ant fungus gardens microbial communities from Florida, USA - TSFL051 MetaG | ecosystem: Host-associated > Fungi > Mycelium > Unclassified | place: USA: Florida, Paynes | collected...
GAAAGGGGTTGGGCTTTAGCCTCATGGATGATGATCTGTGAATCACACACTATTTTTCTTTCTTTCTTTCTATTTTTTTTTCTGGGAAGGGTGACGGACTCTGTATCCATTGGTTAACTCGTATCAGGACACTCCATTGATTCACGTTGTATGCTACTATAACCTAGCGGCTACCACAGCCCAATGTTGAGATTATATAAAGAATACACGTCTCTTAGTATGTGAATACAATATGCCAATATTAGATAAGTATAATTTGTTGAGAGGATGCACCAATATCATTTTGACCAAAAAAAAAACAAACAGAAAGATCAGCAACATCAGTCCATCATAAGCAGCAACGAATCAAAAATTTTGGCTGGAAGGACCAAGGTACTTGATCACCAGTCATTTAGAGACTTGCACCCGGGTCGTGAAAGGTTGAGCCCTCCGCGGAGCAAAGGGGGCAACACGAGGCCACCAATAATAGTGTTCTCAACAATGGATTCGACATCATGTGGCGTGACACGGCCATACCAAACACCCGCGCCTTGCGGTGTATAAATCTAGAGAGAGAGAAAACCATACAGTCCCATCGTCAGCCTTGTCAAAAAATCGAAAAAGAAAAACAACGCTACAATGCAATTTCCCGCATATTTATGCCCTCCAATGTGCGACACCTTGACAATGAGAGCACGTTTAGAAACAGCGCTTTCTTTCAACTGAGTCTGAATAATTTCCTCTCGTTGTTCGGCTGTCAATGTCAAGTCTTCGAGTGGCGAACCATAAGTGTAGGATGGACATTCCATTTGAGTATCAGCATCCCACCCACGATGCTCCAATGATCGAATGAGAGCTATTTTTGGAGGAATTTAAGCTTTCTTTTTTCCCGTGGTTCCTGAAGAACATGATTCCACGAACCATGTTCCAGTTTAGGAGCAGAAATCCCACATCTGTTGTCACGTTTCCTATGTGAGCCTATGGGAAAAAAATTGGTAAGTACATTAAGGATTATCAAGAGAGGAGAAACCGAGCACCATATAGAACTCACACAAAAGTATCACACAAGAGTACGGAAGAACCCACGTCTTGAGTTGGCTCTTCTCGAGAAAAGCTCCCGTTCGGCTGACACTCGGATCCAGCGAACTGTCCCAAAGGTCCTGGGCACTCTGGATGGTGGACTGGACTTGTGTCACAACTTTAAAGTCAGGAAACACCAGAACAGACTCATTGTCGTCGTTGTCTGAGATAGACCTGATGCTCCCATTCAAGATGGAAACCTTTGTAGAGTCGGAGGTACGGAAAAGACCGGGTGCCTGCCGAGGCGCCTTGACTGCTGTGTGATGGTGTCCAATCATAGGCTCTTCAGGAAGTGAGTTTTGGAGATTTGTAAGGTGGGCAGCGAGTGACCCTTTTACGTCCGTGATTCTCTTCTCCCAGTCGGCTTTGCCTGTGGAAATGACAATCTATCCCACCATGACAGTTAGTAATGCACCAGTGTTGTTTTTTTTAGTAGAAAAAAGTCAAGACAGTCCGCTAACCTACCTGGCGATTATATGGATGCACAGAGCCAAGCATTTGTGTCTCCCAGTCGACTTGAAACTGATTCGGATATGTGTCATGACCTATGAAACAAAAGTACAGCCAAAATACTTTATCAGATAAGACACCATTCATACCGAGGTCACAGGGGTCTGAGCACGAGCGGCAGTCTGCCGAGGAAACCGGGACATAGGAAGCTCTGAGCTGCCCACAGACCTCTTCTGTCTCTGCTGATCGTCCTAGAACATATGATTGGAGCTTGCGAAGACTGAACATGGGGAACTGGAGTAAGAGAAAAACTTGGAGGGGGTGGGTTAATATGTAAGAGTAAAGAGGAGGGCCCAAGCTGCAATTACACTCTGCTTATCAGATATGATCCGATTTCCTCATATTATTAGTCAGCAATCTTATTCGCTGCGACAATGTTTCCCCCTCCCCGCACTGATCGCACCCTCACGATCTCCAGCCTTTCTACATCATCACCACGATCTGAGTTGCGTGGATGCTTAACTCTGTCCTTGCTATCACACAAGACATGAGCATTCACCTATTTCACCGTAATACCGCGGGCATTTTTATCCCAAAAAGCGCGAATTGTTGAACAAATTGTTAGGAACATGAACTTGACCATATATGGACCACGTTTGTCAGATGCCCCTTAAACCGACACAAAATCATTGTGATATAAGATCAACTCTGATCGACCTTCGCAGAATTCGACAAATTTGGCATCAAAACAAATCTGTTGTGGAACGACTTGAAGAAACGTTGCCTAGACTCGAAGAAGCGTCATCTAGATCAGATGATCCGAGAGGGCCCCCCCAACAGAGCCGCTGCATTTCATCCCACCAAGCCACTCGGCAACAATCAAGATCAATCTAATTATCCGTTTTGTATGCTTGTTCTGAACTATGCACGTTTCATGATCCATGATCATTGACATACACTCCAAATAACACTGCCTTTTCCCACAAATGATGTTCCTTATCTCCAACAATGAACATTGCATGGCTCAATGATGAACATGTCACCAAAAAAACTCAGTCTAGTACTCAGCTCGTGAGATGAGAATTTTTTCAAAAATCAATGGAGCTCCCTAGCGTTGCGACATAATTAATTAAAATGCATATCAACTAAACCAAAAAAAAAAAAGAATGCAAAAAGATCAATCAATAACTATGAACCGAATCATCATCCGCAACGAACGGTCTTTGCAAAAAAAACAAAACAAAAAACGCGTCAACATGGACACAAGAGCTTACACGATAGAGAGAGAGAGAACTTACGCATACTCGTAATCGCCTCGGACAGCAATAGCCATCCATTCCTCGTCCGTCCCAGGGGGAAGGCCCTGTCCACCTGCAAGACTGAGGACCACAGGAAGAAGGACAAGACCATGGAGGGCACCAGAAACGATCAGCGTTAGCCACATGCGGAAGTAATAGATCTACGTAACATCATTGAGTTACAACGCCTCCAAAAAAATCAAAGCACTTCAGCTTTACCTCAAGAAGCTTAGAACGCGTAAGCGCCAGAACAGACATTCCAATAAGCTTGGTCAACGTAATCCCAGATAACACCTGTCAACGCCATAAACCAATCAATCTTCAAAGTCAGTAAAACCAAAACAGGCGCACCGAAGGTCCAACATCAACAAGGGCAACATGGACCCTTTCATCCCTCTCCTTTTGCCCTTCGGGCTGTCCATGTCCACTCAAACCACTCCCAACAGCTGATGATGAACTTGCAACGCTCATAAAGGCCCTCGCAATATGGGCACAGAACTCGACAGCAATACCCAACGAGATCACGAGATTAACCAGGCTAATCGCATTCAAGCTGATATCCCACAGGGGCATCACACCCATGACGCTCAGTACTGTCATTGCAACGACACCCGTGACAATAATCGCTGTCCGCCAAGACCCTAAGAGCAGAGCGGTTATAAGGAGTACAGATGCAAGACCCAGTCCAAGGACTTCTTGGGTGATGTTAACGATATGCGCGTATTGGTCAAAAAAGACATAGAATAAGGAGTATGGGAACACCTCTGCACCCGTTTCTTCAGAAATCTCGTCTGCAATTCGATGAGCTGCCGCGAAGGCGTTGATAAAATCGTCTTGCGATTTCAAAGGCGTGTGAAAGGTACGAAAATGGGACGCATCAAGTCGAGACTCTCGAGAACTAAACGCAAGTGCTTCACCAAACGACGTCCTGCCTGCGAGTGGACATTCAGCCGTTGTAGGCGATTCAATCCAATGCCTAAGATAACGCATAAACTCTTCGCCTTCAGGAAGACCATCCATGGTGATATTCCAAGCTGGATCGTGGTCCTCGTAGCATGGTCGGCACAGTCGTGCAGGGGTACGATCATCACAGAATGTAGATGAATCCCTCTTACGGACGCGACAGCATTCATCATTAATAGGGTTAAGCCATCCCAGAAAATTGTCGATCCAGGATGCGGTGGGCTGATTAATGAACGATGTGTCTGACCTTTTACGTTCAGCTTCGAGACGATTCGCAACGGAAGACTCCAGACAAGTCGTGAAACGACCGCAAAGAGCCCGTTGATTGAGTTGTTTAGTAACATCGATGTCCTTGGCCACAAAATAGACAGGAGGTCCAACGTCTAGGTAGGTATCAACCGAATCAAAGTAAGGAACGAGGTAAGAATCGGACGGTAGTGCAAGACGCTGATCTATGTGACGGGTCAGATCAGGAACACAAAGGCCGAGGTCAAGAAAACCAACCCAAACCAAGTTTAAGGTGCTGGATAGAAACCATCGATACGGTAAACCCTCCTAGGAAGACAATCATGACGCCGGCTTTTGTAACAGAGCTCATCAAGAAAGGCGCATAGTGACGATGGACAAAGCGTGCAATTCGGCCTAAACCATTGGAGGTAGCAACTGTCTCTGGAAGGGCCACCCGAGACGAAAGTTGAAGGCAAGGGAAGCAATCGACGCGATTACTCTGATAAAATATGATGAATTTAAAAAGCAGATGAATTGGAAAGACCTACTCACCTCAACACGCTTAAGGTCCCAATATAACGCACTGATGAACACAGTCACTTGAAGTGTTGCATTGATGAGAACGCTGCCCGCAGCGTATAGCGCAAAATTTCGAACAGCGGGCATAGGAACTAGAGCTCCCAACGCAAAGGCAATTATCTCTGTGATCGTACTTAACAGAACAGAAGGTCCCATCTTCGCTAACGTTCGAGCAACACGTTCTTCAGCACTAAGATACAATGGCAAGGAGGTATCATCGACATCGAGATGTCGAGATTCAAAAGGTGAACGATGAGAACTCGTGGGAGATATAGGGCCATAATTTCCTTGGAGTATCGGAGCCGCATTAGGTCCATGCAGAGTATTTTGACGGTCCAGCTCGTGAACAAGGATAAAGACATTATCAACGCCAACAGCGAGAACGAGGAAAGGAATGACTTCGGCGATAATCAAAGTCACTCTGACACCGAGGAGGGAGAAGAATCCAACAGCGGTCGAGATAGAGAGGAGAACCAAACATATGCCGAATAATCCGAGAACAATTTTCGTATTCACGAAAAGTGTACGAGGAAATCGAGGAAGAAGGGTTGGGACATTACGATAATCGGCGGAAAGCGCAGATTCTTGACTAGAGCACTTCAGAAGTTTAGGAAGATTATAGATCCATTGAGTTATGGCAAACATGACACTGTCTTCATCTTTGGTGGGCGATCCACTCCCAAGCATGAGAGAGACATAGAGGAACATGGCCAAGTACGACAAAACAACAATACGGACATCCGTGTTTGTGCTCTTGTTGAGCTCTTCCTCGAGGGATACACCGGTAGAGAAGGTCACCGACAACCCTGCTTCTGCTTCTGAGCGTTGGCTCAAGCCGGTCAGGTACTTGCGTAACGCTGTTTCCCAGTCCACGACGATGTTTTGTTTGTGAGGGTCAAGCGAATCGGAAACCACATACGTTATGACCAACGCTTCCGCCTTCGAGTACTGCTTATAACCTTTCTCGTCAATCGGAACACCTCCCAACACAAACTGTGGCTCTAGTGGTTGTTCAAAGTCAGGCAGACAATCGACCGGACTCGAGGCACATTCATTCAGATGATCAGCCCAGGTTTCTGGGTCATAACCCTCCAACTCATTTCCATACCAAGCCGCAACGGATTGAACTACACATGCACCACGTGGACCCGCAGGCTTGAAACAGACATCGTCGAGGGTGAATCCATTCGGGGAAACCAAGCCGCGAATGTCCTTTTCAACGTCAAACCAATACTCGAGACGTTTCCAGTCCAAGACTGGGCCTCCCTCCCCAGAACTGATCGTTGTAGACACGTTGGACTTGAAGACACCATCTGGAGCCTCCGCTGCCGCAGTCACAAAGATCTGCTCAGTGCGATAAAATGGCCCAAAATGGGTATCAAAATACTCCTTTTGCAGTCTACTCTCCGAATCGGGAGCCACCCATAACCGAACAGGATCCGTTTCAACAGTAAAATTCTTCCAGCCGATATTCAGTAGACCAATAATCAAAAATACTATAGAAAAAATGAGCCATGGGTGGTTGGCAGAAAAGAAACCCAGATGATAGAATCCTTTGCGAATGATGTTGTTGAGCCGATATTGGCGAGGCTGAGCGGTCTCGATTGGATCCAAAAGCGAAGCTCCACGACCCAAACCAGACTGCGCGCCAAGTGAGTCTTCGTCGATAAACTGCGAGAGTGATCGGGCACCAGCCAGTCCTGGCGAACGGATCCTAGGTGATGATGCCTCTTCTGAAAGTGCAACACGTTCGCAGGTCTTCTCTCGACGGTGACGGCGAAGGGAAGACATGGCATAACCCGCGAGAAAACCTACAACCGCCAGCGTGTAGGTAATCGTAAGGATGAATGACAAGCAGGTCAGTGAACCAACAGTACATGTTGGTTCCGCATCTGGAGGAGGTACGGGTGGCAAAGTGGGGCAAATGTCGGGACAGTCTATGCAGGTACAGCGGCTCGTGAGCTCACTGTCGTAACAATTTCGAGGTGGAGGGTCCAAGGGAGAAACGCCGGACGGCATTTCGACCGGGAAGTTGATTTGAAAGGGGCTTCCTAGAAGCTTCTCGTCGCCAAGAAATTTGAGAAAGGCATGATAGTCCTTTGCACCCCCTCCGATGAAATCCATAGCGTAGCCATTTGTAACGCCAAACTGTACATCTTTGCAACTGTTGAAAAATCCGGAACCAAAACTCTGCGTGACAAAGAAATCGGCTGACTTGACGACTGACTGTCCATTTGAAGTCTCCTGAGTGGCCGTAATGTTGACGAACTCGCCTTGATGAGGAGAGCATGTGAAGGAGCAAAAGAAAGATCTGAAATTGTTCCTGCAGGCAGGACAGGACGCCAGGAAGGCTTCAACTTGGGCAAAATTGGTCCTGAGCGTCTCGACTTGGTCGGTGGTGCAGCATACAGGCCCAGTGGAAAACTCGGCACCACAGACTTGTGTTAATAAGCTCCGAGCCTTGTCGTCCTCGGGCTATAGAGGTAGATTAGGAGGGGTGAAAGGAGGCTGGCTGAGACGGACAGACCTCGTCAGGTGGACCATCATACGGACAAGGCAGCGGCTTGAATGCCTTGGAACCGCAGGATGAGCGCATAGCACATTGGCCCAAGCCTCCCATAGTGTTGACTGGAGAACCTGCAGCAATGGTCCATATAGTGACGATGCAAGCACGTGGATAATACTAAACTGACTTTGATCACAATGTTTGATCAAAATGCCATCTTCAAATGCAACCAATCCAAAAAAACGTTTTGTAGGCAGCAAATCCGCCCGGCCGTCAAAACCTGGCGTACTCCCCGTCGTCACCCACCACATCCCCCAAGAAATCCTCAACGATAGACAGCTCAACACGGCTATTCAACAGCTCCCATCCAACTATTCGTTCGAGATCCACAAGACCATCCATCACGTTCGCAAGAACAATGCATCTATGGTCGCCCTCCAGATGCCGGAGGGCTTACAGATGTTTGCATGTACTATTGCAGACATCATCGAGCGGTGCGCTGCGACTTGTCGACCAATACAAATAGCACATTGATTGTCTTTTGGGTAGGTTCACCAGTGCTTTGACAGTCATCATGGGAGATGTCACATATGGTGCATGTTGTATAGATGACTACACAGCTGTTGCTCTCGGCTGTGATATGATGGTTCACTACGGTCATAGTTGCTTGGGTGAGCTCTACTATCTTCTTCTTCATCTTCTCTGCCTCACGCAGCGGAAGTGCCCGTTGACCAGACCACCATCAAGACGCTCTACGTTTTTGTCGAGATCGGTATCGACTCTGCTCATCTGCATCAGTCAATCAGACTGAATTTTCCGAGCACTCGACAGTCTTTTAAAGAACGCTTGTCAGATGCCGAGGATGCGTTAAATCGCATACCTGCTGGAACACAAATAGCTTCGGGGATGGCTCAGCTGCGGATACAAGGCCCCTCAGCAGGCGACGAACTGCATCAGGTCACTGAGGAGCCAACGCGGCTTGCTCTTGTATCCACGATCCAATTCGTCGCAGCACTGCAAAAATTGAAAGAAGATCTTTCCGTCGAATACACACTTCCGACACACGAACCACAATCCCAGGGTCTCATAGGCGACACCACAGAAGGCAGCGAATCTACTCAGCAACAAAATCGAACCAAGTTCTGGACAGGAGCTTATGAAGCCACGATACCGCGTTCGAAACCTCTGTCCCCAGGAGAAATTCTCGGTTGTACTGCTCCCTTCTTGAAGGATGTAGACGCACTGATGTCAGGTGCTTCCATTTCTTCCCATCTCTCTCTACTCATACATTGCTCTAGATATCTTGGCGACGGTCGTTTTCACCTCGAGTCAATCATGATCGCAAATCCTCAAGTCCCAGCCTTCCGTTACGATCCCTACTCCAAAAAGCTCACGAGAGAACAATACAATCACCGAGAGATGCAAACGAGCCGTGACCAAGCGATCCGAGCCGCCAGGCAAAGTATAGAAGCTTATCGGAATCAAAACCTGTCCAAGTCGCCTCCATATTGGGGTGTCACGTTGGGAACATTGGGCCGTCAGGGCAATATAAACCAGATGCAGGCACGCCTCCCATTTTCTCATTTACACCTCTCAAGTCAATTTCCCTGTCTAGGCAATCACAAGACAGCTCGAAGCGTCCGCAACAGCTATTCCTTACGTGCCCATCCTTCTCTCAGAGCTTTCACCCGCAAAGCTGACGTTGTTCAACCCTCACATCTCGACGTTTATACAAACGTCGTGTCCACGTCTTTCAATCGACTGGGGCTATGCCTTTGACCGACCTTTGCTGAGTCCATATGAGACGGCTGTTGCCGTGGGTGCCATTCCAAGCTGGTTGGAATCCAAGGTGGAGGATTCAGAGAGCAGTGTCTATCCCATGAATTTCTACGAAGCAGGTAGTCCGTGGGCAGTATCTAGAATCAAGGGATCCTTCTAAAACAACACAACCATAGGAGCAAGCTGCTCATTAACCATAAGTCATATGTGTGCTACCAAAAGGACATTACAATCTGAGAACTGAAACACAAGGTAAGGGACAGGGCCTTGGATTCGAATCTACTCGTCGTGTTTTGCCCTCTTCCTCCTCGCTTCCATCAACGTCCCATATCCAGGCAACGTCCGGCCAAGCGTTTCCGTTCCACAAAGAGCATCCACGACCTGGACCTCTCTTTCCGACGTGACCGAACTCCACGTCGAATATCTGGTATCTCCAGTAGACACAGGAGGATCCATGTTCCACAGAGACATTTTCATAGCAGTACGCTGCTGCCTCAACGTGCCGTCCAGCAACGAATTGGAGACGTCGTCAGGGATTGACCTGGGGTTCTTGAAAGCCTGGAAAATACGTTGATCGAGGTTTTCCGGTGTGATCAAGTTTTCGGAGAGGTGGTAGAGACGGATGAGGGCGCGTTGTTTTTCAGGAGGCAGAAGGGATTGGGTTGTGGGATCGGGGGGAGGAATGCGGCCTTTGCGACGTGGTGGCGAGGGCGCTGCTGAGGGCTGTGAATTTGTACATGGTGAGGTTGTGGCAAAGGAGCGGAAGAGTCGAGGAGACAGAATCCGACTGAGAGACATACAAAAACTTTCCAAGTCACAGCGTCACACCAGCACAACGTTTTATTTCAAAAACAAACATTTTATTCTAGGCATCCTTACCCGGAGAGCGAGACCGGCTGTCCCTAATGTCGTCCCGACTTGCACTCCTGGACCGGCTGCGGTAGTACGAGTCACTCGACGCACTCCTCATAGACCGCGTCCGGCTCCTGCTCTTGGGCGACCTGGATCTCGAGCGAGGAGTAAGGGACATGGGAGACCTCGAGCGACTCATTGACCTCGTCCTAGATCGGCTAGAGCGAACAGAATAACTTGCAGAACGGCTCCTCATAGACCTAGACCTAGAGCGTGGGGAGTACGAACGCGACATCGGTCGTCCGCGTGGACCACCTCTGCGACCACCTCTTCCTCCTCTGTAGGGAGGGCCGTCATACCGGCCTCTGTCTCTGCGACTGTAGTCCCTATCGGCACCTCCGTACCCGCCGCGAGTGTAACTGGGCGATCTGCGGCGAGGAGGATAGCCGCCTCCTGCACCACCACCCCGACGAGGAGGAGGGGAACGCGACCGAGAACGGCGGTCACGGGGTGGAGGGCCTCGTCTTGCCCAGGCACTACGTCCACCTTGATAAGAGTCTTTTCCTCTCCCACTACCAAAGTCCCCACCGCCACGACGTCTAGGCGGAGGCGACCTTGAACGGCTTCTGGATCTTGAAAGGAACCTAGGCGACCTAGACACGGACATGGGGCTGTGGGAACGAGAAAGAGAACGAGAGTATGAACGCGCGCCTCCACGACCGTTTTTGAACCGACCGCCGGCAGACTGGTGTGGTGGTGGTGCACGACGAGCACGTTGGTTTTTGTAGCTGTGGGGAAGTGGGGAGCGAGAACGAGAGCGAGAACGGACGGGGAGGTCGGAGAGTTCGACTTTGAGGATTGCACCGTCGAGTTGGCCGCCATCCATATGTTCGAGGGCACGGTGTGCAGAGACGGGGTCTGCATACTCAAGAGCGGCCTTTCCTCTGTTCTGGCCGGCTGTCCAAGCGATGAGTCGAGAGAAAGAAGGAGGAGAAATACAAACATTTTCCAAAGAGGGGAACGTCTATCTTGAGAACCTGGCCGTAGAAGCCAAAGACGGTGAGGAGATGGCTCTGGAGGACGTTGCGGGTGAGATTGTTGACGACGACGACCTTGGCGTCGGGCTTGCTGTCGACCTCCATGGCAGTCCTGAATCACTCTCAGCCGTCACACAACTGTCACTTTGTTTTGGTTTGTCTATCTACACAACGGTCTCTACGGCGTATTTGTGGCGGATATCCTGCCATAATTTCTGGAGCTCATGTAAGGCCGAAACAATCACAAAAAAAAGGAAAGCAGGACACGTACGCCCCTGTTCCACCGTTGCCAGAACGCAGTCACGCCCATGTCGAAGCCGATGCCAAAGAAAAATGCACCCGCAAAGATGGTGCCGACGAAAACACCTGGTGACGGTCAGCGGGGGCAAGGGCAGGGTGAGAGAGAGGCAGACTGTTGCGCTTGAAAAGTGTCCTGTAGACGAGCTGGAGAGGAGTGTGAGCTGGATAATGGGGGAGAGGAATGTGCATACGCTGTTCATGGTGGTGTCTCTTGACGTCTCCTGTCACAGAGGGTCACGGCCACATCATGTTGTGCAGACGCGCCGTCGTCGCCGTCGTCGCCCTCGCCGGCCATGTCCCCAGCATCCGTCGCATGCAGGTGTCGACCCTCGAGGACCTCATGTTCACCAGAAACCGCACCAAAAAGCCCATTAACCCCATCACTCACGATCCAATCCAGGTCCCTCCAGCCCAAGCCGAGGGCGGTCCTCCTGTCGTCGCAGGCCCAGTAGTCTATAGATCGCCAGAAAAAAATCCTCTCTCAGAAAGATACGCAGCAATGGGCGGCTTGGGCCTCAGATTCCCCGTCCGTCCATCTCACCGTTTCGACTGCATCACCACTCCCAACAACACCATCACCACTCTCTCCTCCCTCTCCTACAGCCCAACTGATCCTTTCGAACCACCCACCTCCAATGTCGTAGCCTGGTTCTCTGGCGGCTCCGTCGGCTACAAAAAGGCCCAACGCGCAACCTTCGAGGCCGCCCACCAGTGCGCCATCCGCATCTTCAAGCTCATCGAGGACGCCAAGGCTGCCCGACCTGATGAAATCAGAGTCCATGTCTACTTCCGCGGCTTTGGCCCAGGAAGAGAGGCAATCAAGACGGCTCTTATGGCTCCTGATGGTGATAACATTCGAGACACCATCAAACAGCTCATCGACCGCACACCCATTAAAATCGGTGGTACACGTGCAAAGAAAACAAGACGTCTATAGTTTGTTAAAATGACTATCTTTTGCATATCGCTGGTACCCCGGTCGTTCCAAGCTCCGCAGGGCAACACGTTTGTCAGTGTCAATGTCGTTGATCAACCCCTCTGTCACCTTTTCTTCACTAAAAATGTTTCGCGACTCGTGCACGACCGCTTACCTCTCGAGGTATAATTCAGCTCGGGGCGAATGTATCCAAGCACAGTAGCACGCATCTCATATCCGTAGAAATCTCGGCTGAACGAATGCATGATGTGAATTTCCTAGTGTCTTGATGAGCGACATATGTTCAATATATCTCTGACGTACTGCAGTCAACTTGTTGTTACCATAGAATGGGTTGTGCCCCACGCTCATCACCATCGGTAACACACCTAGTTCCTCCTTCCCAAATTCCACTGCCTCCTTTGGCGGTGGTATCACCTGAGCATACCCATAGTACACCCCCGTCTTTGCAACAGCCATCATCTCCTCTATCGAGTCTTCCGGCAAGTTCGCTGATACACGTTTTTCAGAGTAAAAAGGACAAACGCAGTCTACATACCAGTAGGGCACCCCAGGTCTTTTCCACCCCTTCCGAATCCTTTTTGCACTGGTCCAGCAAGTTTAATCGGAAACGGTGTTGAAGGTTCCTCGGGGCCCACGATCATCGGCCTCGACTGTCTGAACTGTTCGGTCTGGAAAGGCGCTTGGGGACGTCTGGATTCCTCCATAGAGTATGAGAATACAAATTACCATCACAGTTATAATTACATCTCCCATCAATTCCCTTCTTCCCTTCAACCATGTCCGGTCCTCCAGTCCAATATACAGCCTACCCTCCTGCAACAACAGAAAATTCCTCTGTCCTAGTCCACCAAATCTCTGCTCTCTATCAGAACCACTATCCCAATGTCCCACTGACAATCCCTATCGCTAATCAACCCACCACCTCATATTACAATCCGTATCCTGCTGGGATAGGAGCAGGAATGAGTCGAAGCGATGGATTCCAACAACCGCAGCAACAATTGAAACAAACGAACCCTGCCCCTGCCAGACCCCCTTCTCCACCTGAACCTGCCATCACACCCGCTATAGCTCAACGGGCTTTGAGAAGGCTGATCGAAAACAGTTTAATAGACATTGGTTTCCAGAGTGCTGATGGACAGAGTTTACAAAGGTTGCAAGTTGAAACCGTTGCTTGTGCATTGCCCTTTCTTTCTTTCTTACAAGTTTGATTCGAATATCTTGTTTGGTTAGATATCCAACAATTATTCGGACGCGCGCATGAATACGCCAATCTCGCGAATCGAGCAGGCGTCATCACTCCAGATCTCCTCCAAACTCTGAACGATTTCGGTATCGAACCAAAAGAACTCTACCTACATGCAAAGAAACAAGCACCTCCTCCTCCCTCTGCTCTCGTTTCCACTTCCATCTCCAGTTCGGAACTTGAAAATTCCAATACGGGTGCTACCACTTCTGTGTCCACTCCAAAGAAACAAAAACATCGTCTCAAGCGCCGTACGTAGTCTCCCCACACATACACTCTTTGAACTGACACATTCCCTGAACAAAGAATACAGACTCTCCCCAACCAAACTCACATTTTCTGCCTCTCGCTCATCATCGCCAGAACTTTTAGCATCAGACGATGAATCTGGTCCTCCCATAATTCCAACAACCCTCCGCGGTCTACCCCCTTACTTCCCACAACTCCCTCCAAAACACACCTACCTTCAGACTCCTGTATGTGTATATATCCCTCTTTTGCTTTCTTGAATTTCCCTGATATATATTCAGGCTTCTCCACCGAAAAAAGCCGCTTTACCTTCCCTCGAGAAAAAACTCAAAACAGCAAGTTTGGTTCAAGAATCCCTCAAGAATTTGTTGTTGGCTACAGAAGATAGCACGGCGCAAGAGGATGCAGAATTGTTGGGTCATATCGTGAACTGGGAGACGGGCTTACATCCGAGGAAACGCTGGAAAGTCAGTGGTCGATGACTTGTGACTGATTATTATTATCAATCGTGTATATTTTAATGAGTTCTCTGAACTAGTTTTGCTACCCTCCCCTCCCCCTTTTTTTCGTTCTCTCCTTTTTTCTGCCCCTTCATCGGTTAAATAGACACGAACAACTAGTCTTCCGTTTGATCATTGGGTGCAGATTCCGGTCCTTCTGGCCCCATTTCAGCCGAGTCTTTATCAATGTGTTCTTGCTTCATGGCAGTTCTTTTGCTTATAGCCCTACCTCTGCCTCTGCCCCTGCCCCTGCCTCTGCCTCTACTCCTTCCCCTACCTCTCAATGTAATAGTTTCCGCAGCATATTCATATAGGCTACCAACCGAGCTGTGGCCCTCAGTCTCAGCAGTAGTCGGTGCTGGAGATCCATCGGTTTCCTTTTCGCTACTCGGGCTTGCCGCTCTCCTATTCCTCAAGTTTCTTTGACTCTTCCGTGATGGCAATTCGTTGACTATTGGCTCGTTCACAATATCAAGATCGCCTCGTTTACGTTTCCTCACTTGTCTCCGTTCCTTCTTGTTTTGGCTTGCTTCAAGATCCGTTCTTTCTTGTATAAGTTCATCACCTCTAGAAGGAGGAGGTGCTGCAACGACCCTACACTCTCCCGTTTCAGGCTGTGATTCAACGTCTAAAGTCCCCGTTCTGCTGGATTCAGCTAATCTAACCGCCTCTTCTTCTGCTTGTTGAGCTCGCATCCTAATAAGTTTATCATACCGAATTCGACACTGTGAAACATTGAATTAATTTTTTTTTAAAAAAAAAGCAATGCAGGATTATCAAAAAAAAAAAAAAGAGAGAGAGAGACAAAAAAAACAAACTCACATGAGGTCCAGTTCTTCCACTACCGATTTTTGCACCGATAGCTTTCCATTTATTCCCGAGCTGTTTCGCGAGGTCCAAAAGCATTTGATCCTCCTCTGGAGACCAACCTCCTTTCCAACCATGATCCGCACTGATTTCTCCCCAACGTTCCCTGCACTGATCATTTGTTCGTCCAGAAAGTACACCTGCAACGTCGATCCATGAATTCTTAAAGGCCGCCACCGCTTTTCGAAGTCGATCGTCTTCTTCGGAGGACCATGAACCACGTTTGATACCTGGATCGACAGACCGAACGTAGCGTGTCTGGCACTGTGAAGTGGTCGCGCATGGAGCGACATGGCGTGCCACTTATTAATGGAGAAGAGAGTCGATGTCAGGTTAGTTGTTTGTGCATGCAGGATAGGCAGAGCTGAGACGAACCAAGATTCCAGTTGTTTGTTCCAAATAGTTGGACGGCCTCGATGAGTCTTTGGTCGTTGGGGGGGTCCCAATGATGTCGAGGTTTCGTTATAGCTTGTTTCATACAATCAATCGGGATGCGGTTCGTCTGTAGGACAGAGACGTCAGAAATAGGTATGAAGAAAACATATATATAGCATGACAAACTCCGAGATCCCTCGCGATCCTCACCCAGTCAACTTTACCCCCCTCTTGTGCCTGCTGACTTTTAGTCAAATGATGCAGCTTTTTCAATTCATCCCCTGTCCAGATCCCATGGTTCACCTTTGGATGAAGATTCCCAACCCACTGAATTCGACATTCATCAGGTGTGCGCTTGATACTCGAACGATCAGAAACCTTTTCTGCTACGATCGACCAGTCGATTCCCTGGACGTTATTGACTATATCGATGGGAGGAGCTTTGGGGCTATTGTCTGGATGAAAAGTGATATCAGTGAAGAAGGGAGGTGATCAACGCACTCGTCCCGAGTTCTGTATGCTTCCAAGCGCATGTTTTCCTTTTTAACAGCATCGGCTAGAACTTCGGCTTCTTTCCCCTTGACTGTGGGTGACCTCTTCTCTCAGTATTGGAGTAAGATGGATGATCAGAAGGACATACTTGGATGTACGCTCGTCCACCGCAAATAATACGCGCGCTGGGATGCCTCGTTATAAAAGGGCGACTCCTGCAGTATCTTTAGCTTTGACAAGTTGTCATCAAACAATACTAGACACCTGTGACAATAATTCAGAGGATGAGATGGGGCCAGTCGCCCTTTTCGATCCTGGTATCTGGAATTCTCCTTCTACATCCTCCTTTGAGGTTGTCGCGCGATTCACCCCTTCCTATTCAACGATCAGTACATTCAACTTGAAACTCTTGAGCAAACAACCACGGACTATAAGTTGGTCGAGTTCCTCAAGCTGTGCTGCTACTTGAGCCGCTTGTGTTGTCAAAAACTCTTGTATCAGCAAGTTTGACTGTATAGTTTTTTGTATCAGTGTTTTTGTGGTGGTAGCCTCCGCCATTTATGATCATAGTGTAATGATCGAGCCAGCTTTGATTGCCACGTGACCGTCTCAGGGATTGGTGTCCGACGAAGAAAAATTCGGGCGCATCAGCTACGATAGACATTCAATGGCCAACGCCTCTGCGAAGCGCATCGGTACGTCTTGTTCCACCTCTCTCATTCAGCCTTTGCATTACAATTTTTTTTTTGCCAGCTCACCAGAATGAAACCACGGTCAAGACTCTGAAGCTTGGCATGATGGTGCCCACTATCATCTCCCTCGTACTTCGCTTCCTATTTAGACGCAGCTCATTACCACCTTCAAAGTTTTCTCTGGCTCTTTATGTTGTCACGTTCTTCCCTTCTCTTTTTTTATCCAATTACCTCATCAAAATTGGTACTCCCAGACGTGATCCTACAACAGGCACGTTACTTTCGTATGGTGAAGACCTCAATCAAAGCGGTGTAACTGAGTGGTGTTTTGATATTTTATATGTCACATGTGCGTTTCAATATCCCTCCCTTTTACCCAAAAAACCCAATCAAAGCATTTCCAAAGGGACCTGTCAGATTGGTAGCGGGGGTTTCGGGGAATGGTTCTGGCTCTTATACATGGTGGTATGTTATTTCATTCGGGGTGGGCTTTCCGGCCTGATATATAACATCAGATCCCTCTTTTTGCGATTTTTAAATTATGGTCATCTGTGATATCTCCGTATCTCCCAGGACGGTCTTCAACCCTCGAAGATGCGCAAACAGACCATCAACCGATGAGCAAGCGCCAGGAGAAGCTTCGCAAGCGCAACGAGAAAGGAGACCCACGCGTTCGCATGCAGAATCGAAAATAAACTGACTATTTCCGATTTCGAAACGTGTTGTTAGGGTAACTTGTAATGCACCTGTCTTGAAGCATGGTTCGTATTCGTCTTGATAAAAACAAGAGATACTGTTCTGCATCAAATTCGCGAATCTGACTTGATACTCGTCGAGAAAACAAGATGCGTTCAAGGTCTCATTGATCGAGAATGACAAACGTACTATCAAAATCCCATCTGGACCAAATCTCGATTAATTTATCTTCAAGGTCCCTCACAAAACATTCGATTGTACCTGCGGTGTCGGCAACGGGTGTTCAAAAGACATTCAAAATCTTTCGTCAGCTCGTATCATAATTAATACTATTTGAATTCAAAAAACACCCGGGGGAGATTGGTTCCATTTCTTGGCAAAAAGGCTCCCGAACATTTGAAACGCAGAGGAAGCTCGACTGACGTGTTATTCAGAGCAAAAGAGTGATGATGAACTCATCCGGAACAAGCCTACCAATCTTGTCGTCAATGCTGCCATCTGACGAAGTATGTTCCAGAGAATTTATTTACCTTTCGTCATTCCTCTTCTTGTCTCCCTAATTATGTTCCAGAATGACGTACCATAGACGTCATCTTCATTCTTCCTACATTCTATTAAATTTCTCCCTAGCGACGTATGTGGAGACACCTGAAACATGTTCATTCTTAGGTAAATAGTTGTACACCTGTATTGTACATAAGGTGTTTACCATGTAAGCCTGGTCTTAGGTGCATGTACCTTCTGTATTTCCTCCCAAACGTTTAATCAACTCAGTCATTTCTATCTGGTCTTAGTTTGGTCCAGTATCTCCTAGTCCCAAAAAGACGTACCTGTGCATTCTAGCTGTCACCATCATCCAGACTCTTCAAAGAACATTTGAGCTCAAAAAAATATAATCTATTCGCATCAAATTTGTTCCAGCTAAATGGTCGACAAAATAGCTTCGTTAACAGAGGAGTGGATCGCAGTCTTTTTCTTCATTGTTAGTATCTGTTCGTATAATATCGTGCTACAACCGCTTTTTGTGAAGAGACTTGGGTTCTCCAACCAGAAAGGTGCATTGCATTATAGTCTTTTCGGAGTTCACTAACTGGCAATCAATCCCCAGCTCTATGTAGACCTTTGTAGTCTATATCAGACAGTTTGAACTTCATTAATTTTTGGGGCAAAAAAATCTCAGTTGAATAGGGGCAGTGGTGGGATCAACAATGAAAGTAAAAGGACTCATTGAATCTCACAATTGTGGAAATGGATGTACAACTTGGGTGGCCATTTAACTACCGAGTCACCGGCAACAGGCGAATTGGAAGACGTAATCACACTTCACGGCCTTAGTTTGCACGTTTAATCTCCAGTCAACAGCAAATACCAGTTGTCAATTTGCACAGGAAATAGACTCATCCCAAGATCATTTTTCTTGTATGGGCCAGATACTGGAGAGGCAAAACCCCCCCGACTCTCACTTTGGTATGCATGTTTCTACGACATGTGTCGAGCTTCCCCAGCGTTATTTCAGAACTCCTTCCTCAGAAGCTTCCCCCTAGTATCAGTCGATGCAACGATCTACCCGTTGACACAAGCGCCGTGGAAGAATACAGATGCACATGGTAAGGTATGGGGAATGATGGTTGATCTATTCTAGACGTGAATTCGTTCAGTATGAAATGAGGGAGGAGAATTACTGAAATATAACTGGGCAGAAGGTGCATTACAACATCAACCCTGACGCCGCTCTTGAGTACTGAAGCGAAACTGAGAGCACCGACCGTATGTCTGCGAAATAGTCAGAATGAAGAAGGTCCTTCCACCGATTGGCTCCCTGACCCTATTAAGCAGAAGCGGCAGTCAGTCCTCGCACGATACTGTCCCAAGCGGCGATTCGGCCGCCAGAAGACATGCCCGTCAAAGAGAGTGCTCTACCGCCAGGCACAAGGCTTGATGCTCCGCAAGGAGAATCGTCATGTCCAGGAATGGGTCGACAGAGGACTGGGCTTCGTCCCCAGGGAAGAGAACGTAGGTAAGTCGAGCACGCCCAAGCAAAGGGCCATTTCTGGAAATTTGGCCACTGACAAGATCCCCCTCATTACACTGAACTCGGGTGCTGGAACGACCAGGTCGCAGCCAAAGTGGTCATACATTGCACCTCACAATACTAACCAATGAGTCAATTACCAGCGGCAGGGACAACTCAGCTCAGGGCGACATCAAAATGGAACACACCTCCCACGACAAAGACGTATGGGATGGCGCTCATCACGTTACATCCTTGTCAAGAACCCAGGGAGTTAGATGAAGATGCAAGAGTGTTGTCACTATCGATTCTTCGCATTACTAAGTTCATCCGAAAGCGGTCTGTACTAGGGCACAACATAAATGGAGTCCCCTCCATGGCGGAAGTAGGGTCATTTATATGGGGCTTAACTCCACAGTAGGCTGGGATACGCACAAAGAGTCTGGTGCACCATCACTTACTCAAACCATCATTGGCTCTATTTGGCTCTCTATCTACAGTAACAGGCAATTCTACAGAAAAAGAGCTCACCGCAGTCAACCGACAAAAGGGCACAAATAAGGTCACTGGAGGCCCTGTACCAATTGTTTTCCGCTCATCAGACAATTAGCCCCCCTGGTCAAACCTTCGGCCTATGGGCCCATCCAGAGGTGGTTCCACTACCAACAAACAGCAAACCAACAACCCGAGGCCCAAGGTGTTGGCTCAAGCAACGAGTGACAACAAGGTTAGTAACGGGGTGAAAACCTGAAAATATTTTTTCGATTAAGTGAGACGTTCTCGAACATGCCTCAAGAGCGGATTCTATTGATGCACCAAGCGGCATTCGGCGCAAATACGGGCAGAACGGATGGTAACAACCAGCGCAAACCGGTCAGGATGACCACAGAATTCTAGAACTTAGCTCCTCTACGACAAGAACCTCGCGCAGAAGCCGGTCCTCGTTCTTTTTCCCTTAGGATTAGCGAGAACCAACAGATGAATGAATTCTTTGTCTCATCATGCTTCAAATCATTGCTATTTGGAGTTGGTCCCTACTGAGCAAGTCAAATACATATCCCCATCATCTCAGTGAATTCGGATGGAAAGCCCTCTTGATATATTCGAAATGTTATACCAGGAAAATAAACGATGAACATTCCAAACACTTGACTTTAAGCTGGGTTCTGGGCAGATGCTCGCGTGTTTACACCCTTGTCATATGTGGGGGGCACTGATTTCGTAACCGGACCATCAGGGGCTCGGACCCATGCTTTCATTAGATGTTCATAATCTATCCTCAGATCGTGGAAGCGTGTGTGTTGATCAGTCAAAAATGAATTTACCCTGAACATAAGTCGGAGAATAAAGATAACGTGTCTGCACTGATTGTCGGGTTCTTCTCTTCATTTACCACCTATAAAACGTCGTCCTGATACACCACCCCCCTTTGATTACGCTTCGGTTATTTGTAGTTACTAACCCAACTTTATGATGGCCCCACAGACAACGATTTCTGTCTCTCTAGCACCGCAAGCAGCTCTCGCACAGGATCAAAGTGGGAAAATTCCACACAATGTTTATACACTCCCGCACACAACACAATTAGAAGCACTGTACACGATCATCAGGAATAAGGAGACGCCGAGGGGCGATTTTCTTTTTTACTCAGATAGGATTATTCGGTTGTTGGTGGAAGAGGGGTTGAACCATTTGCCAGTCGTGAAAAGAGTGGTAGAGACACCCACAGTAAGTGTAAATGGCGGGGAACAAGGAATGCCCATCTCATCGTGCACCAAGTTGACATTTTTTGGAACAGGGTGCGACGTATGAAGGTGTCGGATTCGAGGGTAAGATTTGCGGTGTTTCAATTCTACGAGCTGGAGAGGTGTGTTACACTATTAACACTGCAACAAGCATAGACGTAACCTCAATCTAACTACTTTTGTCGTCGTGTGCAGGCTATGGAAGCTGGTCTACGTGAAGTCTGTCGCAGTGTAAGGATTGGCAAAATTTTGATCCAACGGGCAAGTTCCCTATCTCTATTTAAACACATTCCAATCTGAGAAGAATACTGATATAGGATGAAGAGACAACACAACCAAAACTGTTCTACTCCAAATTTCCTTCGGACATCGCACGGCGATATGTCCTGCTTTTGGATCCGATGCTTGGTTGCGTCTTGCCTCTATGAGTCACGTGTTTATCTGATACGATGCTATTAATAGCGACAGGTGGATCGGCAATAAAGGCTGTTGAGGTATTAATTGAACATGGTGTCCCCGCTGAACGCATCATTTTTATTAATCTTGTACGTCCTACCCCCCTTTATCGGTTTCTTCCATTCACAGACTTTGATTTACAATATTAATCTTTGTTATGCTCATCTCGTGACCAATCATAGATTGCTGCTCCTGAGGGTTTAGCAAACTTCTGCACGAAATACCCGACTACCAAGATAGTACGCGCTACCACTGTTTAAAACTGATTGGCCATTAATATCTCCGTCAGATTACTGGATGGATCGATGAGGGTTTGAACGAGAGAGCCTATATTATCCCGGGATTGGGTGATTTCGGCGAGAGGAGGTATTGTGTGTGAATCAATTTACTTTGATTCATCTTTTAAAATTGGCTATGTCCAACCTCTACCTTCCATGGGGCTGACGCTTGCACCAGCGAATACGGTAAAAGGAAGTCTTATCATTTCTGTTAGAATTCCAGAACCTTGGTTGTTGTTTGAGTTGGTACATTTTAGAGAATGGACATTTCAATAATTGAGGATAAAGTTCTCAACAAGACATACTCAACTGGTTGGTGTATAAAGTGTTTTATCCACATTTAACGATTTTGGAGACACAACAAGAGTCCATCTGGGTATAACTATCAAAATTACTTTATATAGAAGGAATATCAAATTGTGTTTACACATGTATCATTCAAATCAACAAATCATGATGTTAGTACTCGGAATTCATAGCACACCATGTATCGAAGAGTTGATGATTTTAAAATCAATTCTCATAAACTTCAGCGGTGCCGCAGCGATAATTAGTTTAGCTCCTGTTGATGAAAACTACCCAAGCCGCTGTAATAGTCCAAGCTCTTTCAGTTAATACACAAGCATTGTCTTAGATTTTGTATCTTATCAAACCTGATTCTATTAGATTTAAGAATCTTATTTTTGAGCTATCATACAAGTAGATGTGGACACTAAGAATAAGAACCAGATAGACTTTTATCCTTCTCCTCCGCACTCAACGATACGAACTTTGAATCGTCAGCTTCTTCATCGAGAACCTCAATACCTTCCTTCGGGTTGATCATTTCGTCGTAAAATTGCATAGTCTTGCGAGCAGACGGCTGTGAGACGACCCACGCCTGGAGAGATGGGGCAGGAAAGAGATAATGCAACAAGGCAAAGACAATAAAACTTATGCCCACGCCTGGGAACAAACATATCGAGTAAACATGGGACCATCCCGCGGCCACTTCAACTTTCTGGCCGACACTGGCAACGAACCCAGGTAGCGACGGGAAGGTACCCAAAGCCCAAGCCACGGGCGCACGCCAATTGAATCCATATGAAAACCAGTATATACTGGAGGGGTTGCCAACGTAGAGATCATCCACCTTGAGTCTGAACCGATGGATGACGGTAAAGGAAGCAATCATGAGGCCAATCATGGGGCCCAAAAAGACCACATAGCCTCCCAGAACTGAAAGGAAGACCGTCGGTGTGCTCACAAGTTTCCAAGGGTTGCAGGCTATGGAAACGAAGGCTGTTATGTAGGTCCCGCGGCGAATGTTGATATATTTGGGGAAGGTTGCCGCGAGATCAAGACCTGGAAGCTCATCAGCAATAAGGAAGAGAGACCTTCGATCACACAAGAAACTCACCTCCAGCCAAAGCATTTCCAGCGACATTTACACCAATTTGCGAGACGATTAACGCAAAGCCGCCAAAAAAAGCAGCACAACGCGATCGTGTCCCTCCTGACTCAATCATTGCCCCAAAAAGGTCGGGCAAGTTCCAATAGGCTTTTCCGTATCGTCGCTCAGTCGCTCCCGTGACGAGGATTCCAACGATACAGGAGAAGACAGCATAAGGGGCAAAGACGATGGCTTGACCCTGAATAGCGTCACTAGGTTTCCTAGCAAATCGGGCGTAATCATTCTGATTAAGCAGGCCAGCAGCGATAGATCCAATTGTGCTAATGATCCCAAAAGCAATGTTCCAACCGCCGGCGTGGCCACTGGAAATGCTTATAGTCTCACCGAACCCCTGTGGACCCATAGTGGCCATTGACCAGATCAACAGGACCACTATGAACACCATGACGATTGTGGCAGAAACATAAAACAGGGACTGCAACCTGTGTGGTCGTATGTACATAAAGGGCATTGAAATGACCATGAAAATGATATATCCCAAGAACTGGGCGGTTGTGACACCTGTGGATTGGGCCATGTGATTTGGTATCCCCTCCTCGATCGAGGGCCATATGGCCTTGAGACATACGTAGACGCATTCGCCACCTATCCAAGCCTGGAATCCATCTGTCACGATAATATCAGTATATCTTCTTTCAAGAAAATAGCAAGCGGGGCTCGACATGAACTTACACCACATTATGGACAGAAATATGCGATTCCAGATGACAAACTGACTCCCCCACATGCCCCATACAGACCGATTCACTACTGGAAAGCCTACATGGTAGTAGGCGCCCGGCAGTGAATTCAGCACTAACAGGATGGCTGAAATAATATTCCCAGCAATTATGGCAATGATAGCCTCCCACCAGGACATACCCATAGCAATTAATGAGCTACCCGTTAGATACGATGATATATTCATGTTGACCAAGAGCCCTAGAGGAGGAGAAACCTATGGTTAGAAGAATTCAAAGTCATCAAAATGTCAGACGAACAGAAATTATGAAACGTCCAAAACGTCCATTTTTGCCGTGCCTTTCCTGTAGGTTTGATGTCATCGTTGTTCCAACGGTTGGGAGCTGCATTCTCATCGCCTGGAACCTCTAGCCGCTTTAAGGAAATCATGATTGCACTGGGTGACATCCCGTAAGAATCTGTGAAATTCTGAGGATATAGTGCACGTGTGAAATTCCAGTCTGAGGAAATCTGGGGTGCGGTGAGACTCGTACCAAGTCTTGATATCGGAGAGGAAGAATAGATTTGGCGGTTGATGTATTGGAAGATGCTTTGTTTATAACAGAGAAGCTTCTTGTCATGGGAAGCTGGATGGCCTCCCTTGCTAGCCACCAATGATGTTCACGTCAGGTCTTAAGAAAAGCACTACGTATTCAAGTGATCGACTGCCCGTGATTAATGCTGATTGGTGAAGAAGCACGCGCGACTTGGGCTGTGATGGTAATTCAGAATTGTTGTCTCCTTCTGGATGGACAAACTCTGGTCTTTCATCAAGGCTTGTCCCTTCCTTGGGCGCACTAAAACCTCCACTCTTCGTTCTCTCTCTACTGCCACCTTTCCCACTTTCCGTCTTGACCGAGCGGGCTACCGGGTGCCCTGTCATGGATCGCTAAAGGACACCTAGAGCACCCAGTCATTTTTCCAGTCAACTTATGCAGCTTCTCCAACTCATCCTTCATCCAGATCCCATAGTTGACCTTTGGATGAAGATTCCCAGCCCCACTGAATTCGACATTTGTCAGGTGTACGCTTGATGCTACGATTAGAACTTTTTCCGCCCTGATTGACCAGTCGATTCCCTGGATGTGATTGTCTATATCGGTGGGAGGGGTTGTGGGACTACTGTCTGGATGAAAAGTGATATTGGTGAAGAATGGAGGTGATCGATGTGCTCATCCAGTTTTGAGGTCTAATGTTTTAGTTCAGAAATAGATTTTTGTTGACACGTCACTGTCAAGACAATTCTCAGTCTGGTAAGGACAAATCTATCAGGTACATCAATACATGACATGTAGACAATCAGAAAATAATATACCTCAGCCTGGTAAGAACTGAGTGAGCACTGCTTAGTAAGTGAGATGTGAGACATGATAAAGAAGATAATGTGGAGAGATGTGAGAGGACAATGAAAGAGAATTGAAATTATTAACAACAGAATGACAAGCATACTGAATGCTGTCAACATGTTGACAGAATTTAATGTGTCATGATTTGCTCTGGCACTTATTCTTTTTCTTTATCAAATAATTAAATAACAACATCATGAACAATAAAAGGACAAGCATGGGAAGGATCGAGTAATGATCTGAGGTTGATCACATGCCTATCAGGCAGCTGCCATGTGTGGGAGAACATGTGGGCAGAAGCTGTCTGACGTGGGGAATTGACAGATGGTAGCACATAGATACTGTAGCCACTCTTAGAATAGATTAGCCACAGCCACATGCACATATATAAATAGCTAGTCAATTCATAGAGGGACTCTGTCAAGTTCTCCTTGTCTTAACCTCTATAACCCTAGAGGGGGATCAGGGATTGTCCTGCTGGTCCTGACAATATGGGGACTTCATCAATGCTTTTGATTTGTGCAACACTTTGACCACAAGGTCCCAACAGAGAGGTTCATACAAACAACATGTGATTGACATACCATGCACAATAATATGGAAAGTTTCATGTGTCTTGTATAAGTGAATAACTTGATAAGGACAACAAGACATTTTCCAGATAGTCAGCCTGATGAGTGTAATTTTTGTTCTTTGACGTGGTATCGAGCTACCAAAAGATAAAGATAGATAGATATACAGTACATACGCAATTGTTAAATGAGGTGTCTATCCTTATAGTAACGAAGGATAAAATATTAAACAGTTTTGGAGTAATCGTCAATGAGGTTCTAGACAATGCAGATGGCTTTTGAGTTTAGGGTCATGATAGCAATTTTTTGAGGGGAGGGCCCTCGGCGAAGGAACAGATGAGGAGGGGTGGAAGCAGAATGAGTGTGCAGAGAACAGAAAAGGTGAGAACTTGCAGCTGATTCATAATGGAAGGATCAATGAAGTCAACAGAGTCAAAAGGAGAAGACAGTTGCAAGTCACTCTGACTGTGAAGTAAACGAGGGAGAAAGAGAGGAATGATCAACCATCACACCACTGATCCGGTTGAACACTGCTTCAGGGTATTGCCTGAATCAAGGTCAATCATTTTTCTGATATTGCATCATCATCGATCACTCACCGAGATTTGAGTCGTTCGACTAGATCCAGAGCTTTATCACGATTTCCAGCGCCAAGCTCAGCCCTAACCATCGCCTCCCACGTCGAGGGCTGGGGAGGACAATCAATCATGCGAAGCGTCATATAAAAAAGACGAATCATACTCACTTCACGATAGACAGGCTCCATCCAGGGAACACGAGTTATGGCACCAGGATCATGAGGTGCATGATTGTGCGGTGCAGCAACACCATTAGGGGGATCTATCAAGCTCTCAAAAATATCTCGTGCATTGTCCAATTCACCAACGACTGCATGTCCTTTAATTAGGAAGTTCGCGATGTATGCAGTCATATGGACACCGGCAGTAGTCATTTTGGCGATGTACTCTGGAATGAGATCGGTGCGACGATGAGAAACAAAGACATTGATGATAGACTCGAAGATGACCGCATCCAGAATATCACGGGGGACAGAATCAAAAGTAGCGATTGCCTTATCAAGGTCACGTTGAACACAACCAAATGCATGGATGAGGGAAGCATAGTGGATGCCTTGAACTTTGATCTCTGGGTTGTTTAAAATGTCGTTGAAAACAGCTTCCATCGAGTTAACATCAATCGGTTCAATGGACCCATAAGCATCGAGAAGCAACTGGAAATATCTATGAGCGATTCCTAGATAGAAAATCAGGGCTACCTACCTTGTAAGTATGAGCGGCGGGTTTGATACCGGCAGCGATCAACTGTTGGTAGTACGAAAGAACTTTCGCACGATTCGGCTTCGTCATTGTATAAAGTTGCATCATCGTATTGTAGGGTGGAATCCTGGGCTTGAAGTTCCGCTGCTGCACCATTTCACTGAATAACAGCTCAGAACTCTTACAATCTCCGACCCTCGCGCATGCACCGATGAGAGCGCCATAAGTGATTGACGATGGAATGACGCCCTGAGCCTTCATCTTCTGAAACAATTCTAATGCATTATCCGCCTTCCGTGCCTTGGCGAGCTTGGAAATTATGTTGTTGTAAAGGTAGATATTCATCTCGACCTTGGCTTCAACTGCTTCTTGGAAGAGGATCATCGCATTCGACGCATCATCAGTGGTATCCTTGACATGGAGTATGAGAGCTCCATAAGCATCAGCCGAGGGTGCAACGTTACGTTCGAGCAGTCTCAACCGATGGGCGTGTGCATTGTCTAGATCGCCGGCATGGGCGAGTGCGATGATCATACTATCCTCGATACAAATCCACCCCTGATTTAGAGTCATTTGTGACGGCTCGGGGCTATCGAATACCTCTTGCGCAACCCCGTAAATCTTGTGTACCTTCTGCATTTGACCTTGCCTTCCTAACACTTGTATGAGCCGTCCGATTGTTGGGAACTTGGGAATTTTCCGCTGCTTTAAATCCGCCAGAAAAGCTTTGTATGCAGCCTGTCCCTGAGGACCAACCTTCTTGTCTCTCAGCAAGGTCTCAATTTTTGAGGTTGTATTGGAGTCAAAAAACAACTTCCTAAGCGGCTTCTGGGGACGGGGATCAGAAATGTCGACCGATTCTCCAAATACCAATGATTGGACGATTTGGCTAGATTCCAACACCTGTTTAAACGCGGGGCCGAACTGCTCAAATGAACCGATGATGGACTGGAGCCCATAGAGGTTAGCCAGATGTTGAATGATTTGTTCCATCAGGGGTTTGGGGAAAGCAGTGACATCAACTTGGCACTGAGAAAGGTCTTCGATGAGGGCTAGTACTCCAGAGAAAGCAGAGTCAGGCACATCGATGGATGTAGCAAGTGGTGAGTTACTTGAACGACCATATGAGATACCCTGAGAGAGCCGAAGAGCAATCCATAACAGCTCCTGCCAATTTAATAAACTAATTGTTTTGATAGAGAATTGATTGTCCAGCTTCACGAGCCCATAAAGATGTAGAAGGGCCTTGTGCATCTGAGGAGGGATAAAACTAAGGCCAGCAGTACAGGCCATCCGTAGCACCAATGCAGCTGCATTGGCCGTGAGGCGATCTTGAGCGATGGCAACCTCAAGATAAGCTTCTGCGAAACGTACGAAGTCCAATCGCCAGGGCATCATATCTGTCCGTGAAGCGCCTTCTTCTTCAAGCTTTGACAAGCACTCGGTGAAGAAATTGTGATAAAAATCAAGTGGCTCGTCCAAGAAACCCCTCCTGATATACTGGAGAGCAAGGGGAAGGAAGACACCAGGCCTATCTTTTCTCAAAATGTGCGGCAGTACCTTGTATAATACGAAATCTAGGTTGTCCTTAGCAACCTGGGGGTTAGTGATGTTCGCCAGAGCGTTCATATTGGCTGAATAGATATAGCGAGGGACATGACACATGTACCCCACGCTGAGGTGAAAAGTGGGGAAAAGCTTGTTGAGCTCGGAAATGAGGCCATTTGCAGCAAGTGTTTCGACCATAACCAAAGAGGCATTGACATCTGGTATGATCGGTTTATCGGATGGCATGTAGGAATCTTGCAAGTTGATGCCTTGCTTGAGAAGGCGTTCGTACCAAGTGAATGCAGTGTGCGAGTCACCAGCGGCACAAAAGCCGTTCAGGATGCAGGTATATGTAGATGCAGCGGGGAGGGGCGGGTCTGCATATGTGAAAGCATAACCGGCCGGAGAGTTTAGCATCTGGTCTAAGACCTCAATCGCTTTTTCAGGGAATCCACACCGGAAATAGGCGCTGATCATGGCGTTCCAGACCATAATATGACGCTTTGCAAAATTGCTGTAGGGCTCGCCAGTATTATCACCGTGCTGTCGCCCAGTGGTCGTATACCGGCTAAAGACACGTTCTGCAGCTCCAATATCTTTGATTTTGCCATAAAGTTCGATTAAAATCTCATATAATTCGGGACAGAACTTTTTGACCTTGAGCTCGGCATCACGGAATATTTCAAGGGCAGCGTCGGCATTCAGACGATGCAGACATGAAGATAAAATCTGGCTGTAGAGTTGATCTGGAAAGTGATCGGAGATAGATTTCGCAGCCGAGAACAGTGAGATGATTGAAGAAAAATTCTCTTTCTGTTCTAGCCATAGTACATCGATTTGGTATTGAAGCTTTTCAACCGGTGGATCCTCCCATTTGCCAAAAAGCTCTATTCGACGTTTTTTACTTTCCAGATTATGGAGTGTATATTCGATCTCGCTATTCCTCTCGGTCAATGATGAAAGCAACAAGAGATATGTTTCACTATTGGGATGAACAGATTGCTTGATCATGTCATTGTAGACTTCGAGCATCGACATAGCGGACTCTCCTTTCCGTGTCGACAGCAATGCTTCTAAGGCAAGGTTGAAATCATGCACGGTAGCATCCGCTGCTAATGATCTAAAGCGGGCGATAGCCTCCGCAATACGATGAACATTGCGGGATTTCTTGGCCTTCAAGAGAAATGAGAATTGAGAGGAGATGGGAGGCGTAGAAGGTCTTGAACTGTGAAAGGAGGGATTGGGCTGTTGGGCAACTGGCGGGGACTGAGCAGGCGTAGTGGGCCGAGTGTCAATAGAAATAGACGAATGATCGCTCTGGTTATTGGAAGATGCCGAGTCACGCTGTGATCGTAGTCTTTCGTCAATCTGCTCGAGCGTAGGATCCGTAAGCTCGATAGTAGAAGCTTCTAAATCACTGGTAGAGGATATCGAGTTCCTGCGAGGGCGTGCGGATGGCCCAGCCGGAGGTTGCAACTCTGCCTCAGCCGAATGGTCACTAAGATTTGGGACAGGCGATGCTGGTCTGTCGAGTCCATCTGACGATGAAGTTGAGTTTCTTCGTAGTCTTTGTTGAGCATCAGGAGAGGTAGGCTGCTGATGAAGCTGTGGCACAGTTTCTATGGAGGTGTGAAGGAATCGCGAACGGCCTCGAAGCTGTAAAGTTTGGAGGACACCAAGCGACTCTGTCTTTGAGAGGGATACACTCGAACTACGAATGCGAGGACGTTTTGTTGATGATCCAGAATGAGTTCGGATGGTGACAACATGACGGGATATGTGGTCGTCATTATCATCTGACTGAACAAAATATCCATCGTTGGCTGAGACAGCATTCGCCTGCGAAACGGCCCTCCCAGACGTCTATAAAAATGAGGGACTAAGACCATGTACCAAGATGATGCATTAGAATTGGAAAACTAACGTTGAAGGAGGAGTAATATCGACTTCCACTATTTTGTTTCGCGCTCCCGGCACCTGGACCGTGTCCACCCCAGTTGGAACTTCCATTCCAATTTCCGAGATTGGGGCCACTCGATGAGCCAGTTTGAAATACATTTCGCAGAGGAGCCTGTACAGCCTGCGCTGCCGCCCTTGAAGTGGTATGTAGAAAATGAGTTGCAACTTTGGGGAGCATGTCAGGGACTCCCGTCGTCGTAACAAGTGAGATCACGAAAGCAAAAACATTAATATCCGCTTTTTGTATATATATTTCTATTTTTTTCCCAAATGCCGAGTCAAATTTGACGGGTTTCCCCGAATATCACGTGTAATCATCCCGGATTTCTCCATGTTGTGTCTGGCATGTGTCAGATTAGATTTATAGACAATTGACATTTGCTGCTTATGAACGCATCATAACGACTGGTTTTGGCCGAATAATTAATCCTTCTACTGGTGATAACTTAGGCTCTCTCCACAACTTTGACCTTGATCCAGAGTCCTTCGGCAAAACAAATGGGATATTGAACAGGTCAACAAATGGTGTCTTTCCAGAATCGTTTCTGTTCTCCACTCCCGATGCACCTATCAAACCAGGCAGCGGTGATGGTAGCTCGATAATAATAGGCTCGTGCTTTGTATCCACGTCCTGGGAAGTCGCCTTGTCAGTCCTTTCTCCTCTAGAACTGGCTTCTGATCCTTCAACGCTAGCAGGGTGCTTCTTCAGAAATTGGATCTATAAACATACTTTCTCATCAACATCCTCGAAATATTTTGCCAACATACCTCACTACTCGCAGCAGAAACGTTTCTCTCTCTCTTCCAACCCCGCTTCTGGAGACATCCATTTCTCTTTGAGGCAGCCACTGATCCCTCCTCGCAAACTTGTGGATTCTCATCATTAGTAATGTCAAGTCGAATAATATGTGCTCGACAGCAACTAAAGCAGGCATAAGCCGTCACAAAGGATATCCCCAGTACGATTAACCCGAGAGCAAGATATGTCCAAAACGATAGATGTTTGAGTGCATAAGGTCCATGTATATTACGCCAGTCCGCTCCTGCGGTGTCCGTCGGCCCTCCGATTTCGGTGGTGATACGAGATGCCCCATCCCTACTAGTCAAGGAGACTTGTTGAGAACTTCGGGAATCAAAGCTGTCTTCTGCTCGAGCCTCGAGGGTATGTAGGTGTGAATATGAAATGAGGCTCTTGTTGCCAAAGTTTTTCATCGTCACGATAGGGAATGGGGCCATAGAATATAGAATACAAGTTGGACACTCTGATTGGTCGATTGCCGGATAAGATAAACGGAAGTGCAATGAGCAATGAATTGAGCACGTCAATCTATTGCTGATGAACACAACGTAGGAATGATTCTAGGAAGAGGCGCACAAGTCAGGCTGGTAGGGGGTCTAGTCGATTCATGTAGTCAGCCATACACAATGAAAGTGTTGGCTAACAGTAGGGATGCACAAGTTTGGTTCTAAACCTCTGAATGAACTGAACCTACAGATTCAGATTCAGTAATTGATTTTGAGTCTTCAGGCTATATACAGTCATATTCTTCTCGTGCTTCTTACCCAGTATTAATATGCCGGCTACACATTGCGAGTCTTCCAAGGGGAAACCAATTTTTGTGAAAGTTTGTAGATTTAGAAAGAATTATAGACACTCTGTAACACATTGTGCTATAACTTAAGGCATAGCGCTGACTGATTATTGGGGAAGTTCATAAATATTATTTCTAAGGCCGTGGTAGCTTTTTATCAATGTGAAAGCGGAGGGCCTTGCCGCTCCAGTATCTGGCTTGCATAAGAGCACTGTAGGCAAAGGACCTCGAGACGAGTTTGTTACTCCCCGTCGCTCAAGTGGTCATCTTTGTTTGTCCAACGCGGTGTCCTCTAATATTCACGGGTAACGAAGACAAATGAATATGGGAATCGACCAAGTGGGCACCATAGGTATCCCAGTCTCTTAACCTACCGTATTCTCATTTCGCAGGTCTATCTGAGGTGATTCATGATTCATGGTTATATCTAAAGGAGGGCCAGAGAGCAGAGACGAGCAGAGACATGGTACGTTTGTAACAGATTAACCAGACTACAATCGGGCTCTGGTATCCAAACTCATGAATTGAAAGAATAGAAGTTTAGCCTTGAAACGCAATACCAATTTTAGATGTCTCAGCAAGTCCCCCACCCGCAAAGCCGGTGCCTGACAATAACTTCAGTGAGTTCCCTGAAACCTCATAGGTTACTTCCTGACCTTCTCGACTGAGCTCAAGTATATCTTGGTGTTTAAGTTGTTTATCGCATGCCACGCACTGTCCTGACGATCGCACAAGAGTTTCTGTACAAGCTTTACAGGTGACGTGGCCACAAGGTTTCATCACTGCAAAGGTTATATTCTCAGTCGCTGTCCTGACGTTTGGAGACATTCTGACCGAATAAAAGGATGTTGTTTGACAGTTGTTTTTTGCAGGAGGGGCACATGGGCTTCTGATCCTCCTTACTTAGAGATGCAGAAGTAGCAGCTTTTTCACCTGTTGATGGTGACATATTGAGACCCCGACGGGAAGGGCCCTCGCGGAGAGTAAATTCCACTGGTAATAGGGACTTCAAGCTTTTCAATGGGTGACGGTTAAGTCGCCAAGATAAAATGGTACATAACCACTTACGATAAAGCATGTACAGGTCTTCCTCCTCGACACATTGTTTGAATTTTTACTTGACCCAGAGAAGTCGGGGGTCCTGTCGACGTATATGTGGGGGTCAAAGAAGGCAACCAGAAATCAGGCAATTGGCTCTTCAATGCCTCCGCCTGTTCCTTCTCTATCTTGCGCATGGCGGCTTCCTCAGCCTCGCGTTGAAGCCTCTCGACCGCCGAGGCATCGAACTCAAATTTACGTTTTGTTCCCCGGCCTATAATCGTCAGGCATCAATTGAGCAAGTATCTAACCTAAATACCTTCTCCAGCCGCTCCACTCTGAGTATTGATGTCAGTTGGTCGTACCGCCAGACTGAGCTGGGATTTCTCAAATTCAAGCAATACGCGTTCGCGAGCCACCTCTCTCGCCCTTGTTTTCTCTATTTCATGTTCTTTCTTCCAAGCATCAAGTTGTTTTTTCTGGCGCTTGATGTCCTTTTTCTGTGTCACTAAAAATGTTTTGCCAGAACCCAAAGACCGGTTGCTGGGCGCTTACATAGGTCAGTGTAAACACACTCTTTACAGAACAAATGGCCTTCATCGCAAGCTAGGGGTTCCCTTGCCTGATTCAAACAAAGAGCACATGCGTCAAACTGACGCATCGATTCGTTCCCCAAGCGTTGCTGTTGCGGACATGATTGAGATGACGTCTCGTGGAACTACCATGGACATACTTTTTGAGTACCATAGTCTGTTTTTCTGCGCTCTGCATAGCTAAAAATTGAAGATGCAGTATTATTTTTGCTATGTTTTGTCATAAATGATCCAAGAGACAGGACCGTGGGACCTGGGCAACAAGTCATACATTGTGACAAGTCGTGACTTCACCAAATTTAGTGAGCTGCGAAGTATCCCCAATATCTCGACATGCCCTTCTGTTAGCATTCCTATTATTACAGATGGAGAGTGACGGAAGCTGTCAGAATAAATTCTCAGTTCCTGTAAGAGTTGAACTGAGGTTTCTATGTGCTACTACGTGGTACGTCTATGTGCTTACTAAGCACCTAATGAATTAGTTAGGTAATCAATAACAGAAGAAAAAACAAATATGAGGATTTGGAGGCGAAGAATATATGAACAAACTCATTTACAACAATTCCTGCATGCACGAATGATGAATGGCCCCATTTTACGCTCTCAACTATCATCTCATTTGATCAAATTGTCCAAAAAACGACCCACAACACACTAACGACATTTAGTTTTCGGAGATGACGTCAGGAAGAAGCGCGGAACTTTGCACGTCAAAATTTCAATTGCATGATCTCCAGCGCCTTGCTTTTGTGTTCGCGCAAGGCCCAACATCATAAACCAAAGGTCGCAAGCTTCTCAGATTTTTCTATGTCTGAAGACTCTTTTCAAGCAGAATCAGGGTGCTTGTCTTGTTTTTCTTAATAAGCCAGGTTCCTCACACCATGCAGATGTATCAATCTACCGTATTTTCTCGGGCCTCAAGATAGCAGTGAAGCACACGAGCAAAAACCAAATTTATTTTCCTGTGGCACTATAACGCATATACTGGTTGAAGCAGAAACTAAACGAGATGGGGGTGCCATGCCTGATTTGTGCGTCTGACATCCAGGAGAACTTAAAACCCCTCCCACACACGTCAGACTGATTTCAGCTTCCAAAGTGAAAATGACCCGTTTAAGCCCCCATACATTAACCCAGAAAATAGTCCGGAAGTGCGCGACACAGAATCATCGAGGACTTTACAAAATAATTCCAGGGATACAGTACACGAAGACATCGCCGGACAGGAAATAACTAATGCGAGCCCATCACATTCTATGATTTCGAATGAGGCGACCAGGATGAGTCCATCTTGCTCGCCAATGACTACCAGCAATTGGAGGTATGCAGAACCTTCGATATATGCAATCCCAAGCTTCCCTACAGTCGACAAAAAGTTAGAAGGAGAATTGCATACATGTCTCACATCCATCGCACTTGATATTCCACGTCCAGATTGGCAAGTCGACTGTGCGATAGAAGGGGAAGAAATTGTAGGGACTGGCAGTACCGACTATCGCTCAGATGGGTGCAAGGGCCTGCTTTTTTCCACAGAAATAGGCCAGTCACCCAGAACATTGTCTTATGAACTTGACTCGCAATTGTCGAGTCCTTTGCCATCGAGCCCGCCAACCTCCAGTCCTCCTCCCGCTTCCTCGAGGCCGTCATCGCCAGTAAATGCCCCGGAGAACACCGTTTCCTTGACGGATTTAGCAGTTCAAACTGGTTCAGAAGATTACTCTCCGGGGCGTGGCATCAGCGAGGATAGCCTTTCTCCTCTCAAGAATGGGGTATTGATGGTTGTCTCCGACGAAAAGTTTGAGTTAGACAAACCTGTCCAAAAGGAGCAGAAAAGGGTACGCATTTTGGACTAGCCGGATGTGAAGTCCGGACAAAGCTGAAATATGCCAGGCCGTGTATAATTTACCTCCAAACCCCAAACGCCCTACATCAGCAGCTCACCGGAGACAACGTGAGAAATTATCACAGCCATTCCGACCACCCTGCTTGGTTCATCCAAAAGCGGAAGGTCCGAGGCTTCTCTCCGCTCAAGGGATGAAAACCGAAGACGTCAAAAGCAATGGGCCAGTCATCCCTCAAGCTATGCTAATGACTGGTGATACAAAGGAAGCTCGAGGAGTGGGAGGAAGGAAGAACAGGACAAAGGCGGGAGCCCAATTTAAATCACCTTTGATCGCTAAATCAGAGACTGGAGACATTTCACAGTGCAATGACTTGGCTGTCCGGCTGACCCCAACAATCCAGATGTTAGAGAGGAAATTACAGCTTTTGCGGCGAGCTATCAAGGTCAAGGAGGAAGACCAAGAAGACAAGTTGCAAGAACTGATTACAAAGTGGACAGAGGCTGGACGAGAAATAGCCTGGGAAGTATGGACAATCGTGAAGGATAATGCCGATGAAGGATATTCGGCTATCACTGGCAAGAGGTCTTCGAAACACTTCTCACATTGGGAGACGGAGTCCAGTAAGCGTCACAAAGGGGACGGAGATTTTCACCGCTCTTCGGAAATGGCAGATAATGAACCGGAAGGAACCAGCACTGTACAAAGAATCGATTTGATGGAGCCGGCAGAAGATGAAGATCTTGAGAGACCCAATCACACGCTTGGAACAATGCTTCGACAGTTCGGGATAGATCCACAGACTCTAGGTTGGGACGAAGAAGAAGAGACTTTCAGAGACATGGGTGGTGAAGACCAAGGGAGATCGAGGTTTTAAAACACTAGATAGCGGGGGGCAGGTGAAGTTATGAGAAGAAGTTCTGGTATCAAGCATGATTTGACGAGTCGGGAAAGCACCTCAAAACGTTGGCGGATTCATGAGTGTAGGAACTTGATGTGCAAATACGTATGAAACAATGGTGGTAAAGCGAAAGTAATATGGAAGCACGGAGGCGTGTTGAGCCAACAGGCGCGTGGATTGGCTGAGGCAGAGAGAAGCCAGGAAAGAGGAGCGCCGCAGTTTGATGACGCAGTGAGCACGACAAATTCAATTTACTTATCATGGATTGCCTATTTGACTGGCGCCAAACATTGATGTTTGGGGCGTGACGCCCAACGGACATGCGGCTCTCATGCACCTGTCACGCCAATTCACGCGCGTCCACTCTTCAGGCGTCTGCTTTCTCTTGCTCAATTCTATCACGGATAGATTGCATCTGGCTCACGTAAGGGGTTACACAGTTACGTAATTGTAAGCTGTCTGCCTTTGCGTCCCGTTTGGACTAGTGTTTGACGTCGAATGACTGTCATCATACAACAACCGGGCCTCGGGATCGGCGTGCCATCACTCTATATTTCAGCGTTTTCCCTGCAGGCAGTTCTCCGCGCGAACCAAGACGCACTCTCCGATGTCATACGCAGTAACAGGTCATCTTACTCAGAGGTCATGCACGCGATATTATAACCTATTTCTTCCGAAACGAGAAAAGGTAATTAATCTGAGATGATGGTAGTTCTCAGGATCAGTCTACATTTGTCGACGCTTGTTCTTGTTTAACATCAGCGGTACTCATGGTGAATGGCAGAAGCGCCAACCGGTCCCCAACTTGACTCCGAACCACCAAATCTCAATCTCAATCACCATGGACGATTCTTTCGGGCACAGTCCAAAAGCAGAGGACGAACTCGACCTCCATGATGAATTGGAATCGTCAGAAGTCGACGAAGAGCCCTATACGAAGCAACGAGAAGGATTAAGACTTAGCGTACGTTCCTGAATTTAGTGGACATCGCGCCCAGTTTCCCGCATGCGCTTACTCTCCGCTCCTAGCAAATGGCCACTGTCTATCCTCCTAAACCCTGCGAGCGTTGCGTTCGCATGAATAGAACATGCAAGGGGATAGCGGGTTCCCGTTGCGAATATTGCAAACGCTTGAAACAGAAGTGTTCAAACGCCACGGGCCCAGCGCGCGGTCGGCATGGTGCGTGATCTGAATTTTAAGGACCTACGTGGTGCAAAGGTGATACTGATTCTCGCCTCCGCAGCAACACGATTAGCGATGCTTGCTGCCGCTGCCGCCCAAGGTATATCACCACCTCCGCAAACATCGGCCGCTAGCAGTTCTTCGTGGGCTGTGCGGCCGAAACGCAAAGCAATCTCTGGCAAAGCCCTAGCTAACACTCTAAGCGGGGATGACGATGACGATGATTACGATGAATGTGGGCCATCGTTGAAGTTAAACAAGAAGCGGCGGTCGAGCAAGACCGTTTATAGCCCTCTTCAGTCGAAGGTGTTCGATCGCATCATCGAGTTGGAAGATACAATCCGCGAACTGCAGAACCACACGGCCCGGGAAGTGGAGCGGATAAACCAGATCATTGGCCAACTCAAAACAGACGTACGGGAGCTGGGCCCTATGGACTAAAATTTATGTAGCGTATACATCGGTGCGACGCATGTAGCAGGGCGAGCCTAATCTGATGTGAAGGGAACAGCATTATTATTCTAAGTGTAATTTCTTGGACAGATACTACATACACAGTAGAGTATATTTTGAACACGATTGAACCTGTGCACACGTGATGAAAGAAGCGGGCGATCGCGCCCAAGCTGTGACGAAAATAATCAAGAGAGAATGGTAATGAGGATGGTAATGTCTCATACTTTCCAATCCTGACCCCAAACAATGCCCAGCCCGTTCGTCCTCGTCACTCCAGGTGCCACACGCGGCCTCGGCCTCGCCCTGACCCGCCAGATTCTCAAGACCACAAATTATCCTGTCTTTGCCAGCCACCGTACCGCGAAATCAGACTCTGATATTAAGGAACTCGTTTTCGATGGCATCAAAGACAACGTAGATCCTGCGCGCCTGAACCTCCTTCGCCTTGACCTTACGTCCGAAGACTCCATCTGTCAAGCTGCTGAGTCACTTGAGGGCACATTATCAAAGGCTAATTTGGATAGCCCCTACATTCAAACCGCATTCATCACGGGAGGTATTCTATTCCCGGAAAAGCATCCCGCAGATCTTGATTGGGGCCATTTAAAAGAAACATATCAGATCAACGTCATTTCTCACCTTCTCCTTATCAAACACTTCTCGCGCTTTCTTCCACCCTCTAGTCCCAAGTTCAAAGTTACCGTTCCGTCGAAATGGGCCCATATCACGGCCAGAGTAGGGTCTATCGCCGATAATCATCGAGGAGGATGGTATTCGTACCGCTCGTCCAAGGCGGCTCTTAATCAGGTTATCAAAACGTTTGACGCTCATCTGGACATGAACAAGAGCCAGGCCATCTGCGTGGGATTACATCCTGGGACTGTAAAGACAGACCTCAGCAGGGGTTATTGGAAGTCGGCCGGTAAAAATGAGGTTTTTGAGGCTCAGGATGCGGCAGCAAATTTAGTTAATGTCATAGAGAATCTCCAGACCACGCAGAGAGGGAAGGTTTGGGACTGGGCAGGCGAAGAAATCCCTTGGTGAGAAAGACCATATTGCGACCACATGATTCGCGCAGAATTTTCTATGTACACATTAGGTTTTCCGATCTGCCAGGACCATTGTAAATCATACATTGTCTGTCTTAACTTTGTCATTTTAAGCCACGTGATGGCGAGGATCTTTTTGATGACATCTCCCATCAGTGCGTGCTCCCTCTTCCCAGATGAAGATCGAGGCTGCTGTCTGAGCGTGTACAGGTAGGCTATCGTAGGTATCCTTAGTAAATCTAGGCAAGCATGTGTATACAATCATTCATGTGACCGACTGTACTTTGATGGGATCTCTCATTTATATGGCGCACTGATCCGTGAAAGACTATGATATAACGCAGGCTATAGACATGCAACTATATCGAGGTAGAATATTTTCTTTAATTAAACAATGTACTACACAGGGCTCGGTGGCAGTCCGTGGTAAGGGGTAGAATAGTTCAATGCCTTCCAAAATCAAATTCGAGAAAAAATCAATTGATCATCCAAATAGTCTCACATATGCAGAAGGCTGAAATAGAAAATTAAGATCAGAATGCACTGGTGATACTCTGTGTAAACTTTATTTGAGCCTTATCAACAATGCTGACTTGACGGGTTATATTACTTGAATGGACGAAGGAAATCTCGAGTTTGCGATAGTTGATGATTTGGGGAGACACCAATTTTTTATGGCATCGACACGTTCATCGGCGGAAAAAAATGTATTCGGGAAAGGATTTAGTCGTTCACTATAGCTGGACATCAGAAACCTTTCTACCCGAAGCACTTGGGTTTTTCTTGATCTATTCATTGATTCCTTCTTTTAGGTCCTGTGAGGAGATTCAGCGTGTCAATATCATTGATATCTTTATGGAAAATCACGCAACAGCTTGCAGCAGCAAAGGACGATCCTCAACAGGTTGCTAGTCTGCTTATTAGGTACACCAAAACTTTCTGTTGTTTTGCGGATATTCTAAGCATGAGTGTATCCAGCACATCATGATCGAAGGACAGTTGATCATCCGGCCTTTTCCGTTGAATGACCAGTTGCATCAGGCTTCTTTTTTCTACAGAATGGACTGATTATCCGCAGGAAGCCATCAACATCCACTCCTGTGTTGCATCAGTTAAAGTGTCAGGTCTTCATAGCAGAGGAAATCAGGAAGGGAATTTTCCCAACGACACTTGGAAACTTGACAGCTTTGATACGCTGTCATGCTCCAACGTTCCCTCAAGAAATGCACTAGTGGGCCTCCTGTTATCAAGTGGTTTCCTCATGAATGACGCTTAGGGGTTGTTGACGACTCGAAGAATGGATATCGATCCACAAGTCTATATTGGTTGTCGTGGATATTGTTTCGGGATGAATATTTTATTCCTATTGGGTGTTGGCTGTGGTGGGTCTAGACCCACAAGACTTATCTATTATCAGACGCCGAAGGCAACGTCGTAAGAGAGGTATAGCTTCAACAGAGACACATGCCGAGAAGGGGAACATGTTGACTTCAACATCAGAGAGCTCAGAAACTAAAAATTTATGCTTGCTGTGCAGATGCAAACGGATTTCACATGAAAAGCTGGACCAGAAGGACACCGCGTGGAGGATTGTGCTCATGTTCACTGAGCGCAAAACCCTCCAAGATGTGAATCAAGGTATAAGGAACATCTTCTCTGGCCAGCTATTTGGTTGGACGAGAAACATTGCTTTGAAGATAGGCCCGGTACTGATGCGTAGACAGCCCGAAAGCAGGATGTAGTCCCTTGATTTAGAAAACAATAGGTGTAAGGCTTTCAAGAGGTGTGGCAATTTGTTTGGCATCGAACGACCATCCAAGCAAAAGCATTAATTAATCTCTATTCTAAATCAGATAGTTCCTCTCAGACCATGTCGGACGACCAACTGCGTCTTGTCACAACAACTGCCCTCAAACTCATTCTACATGATGCTTCTCAGTTACTTGTACCTCCCATTACATCTATGCAACTCTTGACAATGATTATGACGACCAAGTTACCTGATGGCCTCTTCCCCTTATCCTCTAAACCCATGCCTCGGTTTAGACTCACAGATCTACATAAACTGGAAAGCATTCTAGAAGGACTATCTCAACCACATGCTTGGAGCGAGGGCTATATATCTATCTCACGCGACAATGATACCGGCGAGCTCACCATTTGGGAAGTTGGACTTGGCCCTCGAGAAATCAGCACGGGAACCAAGAGAAAAAGAGTGGTCGATGAAGAAGCCGATTCTGCTGCCGGGAGTGGTGGTGAAGATGAGAACGAGACGAACTCAGCGAGTGGTTTTGGCTGGGCAAAGTCCGCATTAGGTGGTTTGAGCAAGGAGATGCGCGACGTTTATGCCTTGCTTCAGAAGGGAACCGCCAAAGGAAAGCTTCTTGCAGAACAGGTTAAATTGTTTTCAAACTTGAGACAATTCGGACATTGAACCTTGTGTCCTAGTTCCGATCTCCAACCGATGTTTTTGAGCCAATTTGTGCCCATATAACCAAGGAAGACTGTGCAAAAGCTCGACTAATAGCGAACTCCTCCTCAAAAGCCCCTACAATATGTGATCACATACACTTCCGGCCTCTCATGCGACCTCATACCGATGCAACACTAGGTCATTGTTCTTACCTCAACACCTGCTACTCCGAACCTACATACGCTCACTCTCCCTCTATTCCAGCCTACCCAGGAAGTACGTCTTCTAGAGGTCCTGTATCTCTTCCCTCCGGTCTAGGAGCAGGTGGACGTGGCAAAGAAAAGGCACCTTGTCGGTATCTACACTATGAAGTCGACTGGGACCCCAGTGACGCAAATAGTGAGAAAGAAAAAGAACGGGAACGGGAAAGACAGCGAAAATTACGAATTAGGAAAAGACTTCATCACTTGGATATTGGTCTAGGTCCTTCAGGTCCGGAAACATATCAAGTTTGTGCTGTCCTTTTCGTCTTCTCAATGCCATGGAACTCATCTGTATTGGTGAAGCTTCCTCCTCAATGGATCAACTGTGATTTGCGTAAATTTGATTACTCTGTTCTAGGAAAGTTTCATGTTATCATGGCAGACCCCCCATGGGACATTCATATGAGTGTGTGTGGTTCAAGAGATCCCTCTACACAGTTATTTCAGGCAACTCTAATTCCCATCTAACCTAGCTACCATATGGAACAATGACGGACGATGAAATGCGTGCCATGCCGATTCCCGCATTACAAGATGAAGGGCTTCTCTTCTTATGGGTGACAGGCCGTGCAATGGAAGTAGGACGTGAATGCCTCCGCGTCTGGGGCTACACTCGTGTCGATGAAGTTGTGTGGGTAAAGACCAATCAGCTTCAGCGTGTGATTCGCACAGGACGTACCGGTCATTGGCTCAACCATACAAAGGAACACATGCTTGTCGGCGTGAAGTCACCACCGCCCTCTTCTCACGGTGACTCTGGATCTGAGCTCAAGTTTCCCAAGTGGGTCAATCGTGGTGTAGATACGGACGTCGTCGTCAGTGAAGTGAGAGAGACGAGTCGAAAACCAGATGAGGTATATGGATTGATTGAGCGAATGTGTCCTGGAGGAAGAAAGATTGAGATTTTCGGGAGGAGGCATAACATTCGACCAGGGTGGTTAACATTAGGGAATCAGCTGGGGCCTATGGACCAGATTTGTGAGGAAGATTTACTCAAAAGAGTACAGGCTAAGTGAGTATCTGCCTAGTTTATCATGTCACAAAATCGATCATACTTTGACCAGGTATCCAGAGAGGAAGATCACTGTCCCCTCTTTACGGAGTGTAGCGTTGTGAGGTGCTTTGATTTGAAGCTTTACTTTCCTTCTCGTATATTATATGCTTTATGCTTGTGTATCCTCTGAACAAAGCTACATGGTCACATTAACAATCATTCAATCAATTCAACAATTAACCAACCAACGGTTACAAACAGTGCGTAGAACAGTGAGGTATTCAACAGATCGCAATTAGCAGACGGAAGCGAATAACTAGGCCGAAACAGACACAACAGGAGCGAGGAGAATATCTCTACTACCCAAAGGGGTCTTCAATACAGTGTCGTTGGCAGCAGCAGTACCAAAGTCCCTGGTGGGTTGCAGTTTGCCGTACATCGGCCCTAACAGCAAGTCGAACCTGCTGCGAGCGATATCCACTGCCTTCGCATCGACAACAGCCTTCTCTCCGTCCCTCAAACTACGAGGCGCAGTTCCATTGCGTATACCAACTTGTTCGTCTGTCCAGATGGGATCTACGGTATCCGAAGCTCCTGGTACACCAACGCCAGCACGTCCACCAACCAATTTCCAATCGCTGAGACGGTTAATGTTCAGTTCTGTGAAGACTTGATCAACTGCACGGACAAGGCCCTGCATTTGCTCCACTGAGTGCCGAGGAGTGACAGTAATTCGCAAACGTTCCTCGCCACGAGCAACAGTGGGATAATTGATGGCCTGCACGTAAATATTGTGGCCCGAAAGAAGTTTGTCGGAGGCGACTTTGGCGAGACCTGCATCACCAACGAGGACGGGGATAATGTGAGAAGGACCGGGACTAACATCAAATATGAGCGTGCTGTTATGGCAACAAGTAACAAGACATACACAACAGGAATATCCAATTCTGCGAAGCGACGCTTGACTTCCCGAATATTGATTTGTTTCAGTTGGCGATCACCAAGATAGTTCGACTGGTAAACGACACTAGCTCGAGCACCAGCGACAGTTGCAGGAGGAAGAGAGGTTGTGAAGATGAACCCAGGGGCGTAAGATCGGATCATATCAACGAATTCCTCAGAACCTGCAATGTAGCCCCCAACAGCACCGTATGCCTTTCCGAGGGTACCTGAAACAGCAATCAATATGGTCATCCAAGATGGCACAGCAACTATCAGCATACCAGTGATGATATCAACGCGATCCATGACAGAACCGGGAATGGGATTGGGACTTTGACCAGCAGCAAGATGAGCATCATAATCCAGATGTTCGGCAACACCGGCACCGCGGGGACCATACAGGCCAACAGCGTGAACCTGATGCATTGTTATTCGATATAAAACCTTTCCATCATTTTCAATGTGACATACCTCATCGAGAAAAGTCAGTGCACCATATTGCTCAGCCAGATCACAGATCTCCTTGATGGGCCCGATACTGCCGCACATAGAGTAGACACTCTCAAAAGCGATGATCTTGGGCGTTTCCTTCGGATATTGTTTGAGTTTAGCCTCCAAATCCAAGAGATCGTTATGCTTGAAAATGACACGTTTAGCACCAGAGTGACGCATGCCTTGAATCATGGAAGCATGGTTCATGGCATCGGAGAAGAAGATACAGCCAGGAAGTTTAGCACCGAGGGTAGACAGAGTGGCATCATTGGCGACGTAGCAAGACGAGAAAACTAAACCAGCTTCTTTGCGATGCAGAGCTGCGACTTCTGTTTCCAATCCCAAATGCATCGCACCATTACCAGCAATATTCCGGGTACCACCCGCTCCATGACCATATTTATCCAGAGTACGACTGCAAAATTCAAACTGAGTTCAATGAGAGAGCCAGCGTTTGAATAGAACGCACTGTATAGTTTCAAGTACGACTGGATTATTGCCCATGCCAAGATAATCATTAGCGCACCATACTTGGACTTCATCTTTCGGATTTGCGGTATGAGCAACAGGGAACTTGCCAGCAAGTCGGTTTATGTTATTGAAATAACGATAGGACTTGTCCTGATGCTTCTTGTCAAGCTCTTCCTTGTAGAAAGCCTCATAGTTGAAGCCGAAGTATTTCCCGGCCTGAGCGGGAGCTTGGTGGTGAAAAGGGCAGCCACTGGCAGGAGCCTTCTCCTCTGGATGTCCTTTAGCAGCGGTTGCAGCGGCTAATTCGTCTGCCATGCGTGCGGCAGCTCGAGCAGCCGAAGCGTGGGGGCACTTGTCAATGGATGTACCGGCAGGAATATTGACGCCTTTCTCCTTGTGGATCTTTTCAACGTCGGCATTGGCGGCGACGCTGGCATATCTTGCGACAATTTCTTTGGAACGAGTGCTAAGGGCGGGGCCCATGACAGGGCACCCGGTGGCCCGCTCGGTCAAGACGGAAAGCGAGGGAAAGTGGGCAGAGGTGGCAGTTGAGAGAGAACGAAGCGTAGAGGGTTTGGTGCGCCCAAGGAAGGGGCAGGCCGCCTTGAAGCGGATGAAAGACGAGAGTTTGTCCATCCAGAGGGAGACAAGAATCAAACAATCAAGTCGCTGCACTTTTCAATCCATCTCAATCCCGTCACAGTCACGCAGGCTTGACCAATCAGCGTCCATCCATTACCGATCACCTCGAATACTTGTATACACTAGACCCAATGAGTAGTATTTTTCTCAAGGTGCAGTAGCTTGACATGAAACTTGTTACGTGGCTGGCAAGGCAGGCTACCCCGCTTCCCATGGCGAGAAGCTTCTCTGTTATAGAGCAGCCAAAGCACCTTCCAATACATCAACCGCCAAATCTACTTCTTCCTTTCCGATATTCAGACTCGGCACCAGTCTCACCGCATCCTTGCCGGCAGTCAACAGAAACACACCTCGCTCCCGTGCAAGGCTGACAATATTTCCAGGAGCCTCAGGATCCTTGAACCCAAGGCCGAGAATCAATCCACGTCCACGAATCGTAGGCTGCAAATGCTGATGGAACAAGAGCTGCAGTCGCTGAGTCAAGTAGGAGCTGACGCCACTGATCTGTGCGGCCATGACCGGGTCCGAGAGTCGACTGAGGACGTGATAGCCAATGGTACATGCGAAAGTGGTTCCACGAGTCCCTGCATAGAATTATGCCAATATAGGCATCCCGAGAAGCAGGAAGGTCATAGTATTCCCAATAGCGTCGCGGAGAAGGATGGCACCAATGGGGTAACCGTTAGCAAGAGGCTGCGCCATTGTCACCAGGATGAGCCTCAACAGGAAGCGATGAGTGAGCCCATAGTGTACTAGTGCGATAGAGGCCACTACAGACATGCTGAGCTTGAAGTTCATATTGCTTTACTTACCTGGATTTCGTCAAAAATCAACATTTACCTGATCGCACCTCTTCCTCAGCTGAATCAACCACTCCGTC
>Ga0153967_100147_pt1 | contig 46138 bp, 49 predicted proteins | sample TSFL051MetaG_FD_104688 | JGI IMG/M metagenome (GOLD analysis project Ga0153967, IMG submission 104688) | Attine ant fungus gardens microbial communities from Florida, USA - TSFL051 MetaG | ecosystem: Host-associated > Fungi > Mycelium > Unclassified | place: USA: Florida, Paynes | collected...
ATTCTTTAAATCATTCTAAATATAAAAAATAATGATGTAAATTTTTTTTTTTTTTTTTTTTTTTTAAATAATAATTTATTGGAAATTTTTTTGTTTATAATTTAATTTATTTTTAATTATAAACTAAGCAAATTATAAATTTTCTACAAAAATCTGCCTAACAGCTCTGTGTAAAAAATTAATTATTTAAAAAAAAAAAAAAAAAAAAAAAAAAAAGACACTAGTAAACCATAAGTGTTTTCATTTGAAGATATCAACACAGGATGCATGTATTAGATTTATTGTCTTATTGCAGACATTGGCTGTAGATACCTATTCATTGCCCCTCTCCTGGTCCAAACAGCCCTGCCACTGTTCAGTTATTTCAACAGCATAAATTACAGTGAAATTATGAGAGCAGGTTTCATCTGCCAAGGACATTGAAGTGATTAAAACTAGATAGTTCTGGATGATTCATTGATACATGTCACAGGTCCTGTCCCCATATGATTTTCGGTCTATGGATAGATAGAAGCCACTCGAGGCTACTCTTCTGGGACTTGAAATGAAAAATCTAAGCTGGGTTGGATTTGGCAGTGATCGAATGTCAAAGTATGCGTCATTCAACTCAAGGCGGGACCAAGTACGAATTGCCCGGTTCAAATATTCCTGGCTTAGTCTCACATTCAGAGGACTCAGAGAGTGGAGCACCGCGTGAACATGATGCATGTGATCTTCATACATCGTGGAGAACGTTTGGTTCCTTTTTTATCTTTGTAACTGGCGACGATATCAGTGCTCATCGATTTTCCTGTGCAGAGAGCCTTACCTTGTGTACGACTGCGTTGTTGTATTATGGTATCGGTGTAGATTATTATGTGTTTATATTTTTTGACGCAGTCACAAGGAGTGACGTTTGTGAAAGAGTTACCCCATTGCGTGGATGATTTATCTTGTGGGGAAGATCCTATTTGCTCCATTCTCAAAGCCCTGTAATGGAGAACCGGTTCCGTGTTCTTTGATGTATCGTAAACCTTCGTTCAGGAGACGTACCTGACTATAAATTGCTTAGGGAAAACTCCTGAATTTCCTCCTTGTTCGTTGGAGACCCACCATGGTTACTCAGCAATCCTCTTCAGCCGCTGCATCCACTCAAGAGCAGGAGGCTTCTGTGGAGAAAGAGTCTTCTCTGGGGGTGGTAGATGACCCCCACAAAGTTCCACTCTATAACTCTCATGTCGACGTAAGCGCTGTCGACGAGCGAAAGCTCATGAGAAAGATTGATTTACGGTTGGTTCCATGGTTGGCCTTATTGTATCTTCTCAGCTTCTTGGATCGGACGGGTATTGGAAAGTGGGTGTCCAAAACTGCCTATCATTGCATCATCTAACCATCGCTACAGTGCCAAAGTAAGATGGCTCATACATGACAATTGGCCATCTGGATGAGAATTGACAATTTCACCAGTTATATCATATGCAACAAGACCTTCACCTGACTGACACTCAATATCTACTCACCTTGACGGTTCGGTTTATCATCCAAAATTTACAATAAGGATGCTTATCGAGGATTATGCAGATCTTCTTCTTTAGCTATGCTGTGTTTGAGGTCCCCTCAAATATCTTCCTGAAGAGACTTCGCCCATCCCTTTGGCTTTCATTGTTGATGCTCCTCTGGGGCATCATGATGGCGAGAATATTTTCCTCATTAGAAGGACGAAAAGCTGATTAATCTATCAGACGGTGCAGGGTCTGGTACACAATTATGGTGGTCTGTTGGGTGAGTCACGATAGCACTCGCAGAGCCTTTCCTTCTGATCAGATATTCAGGTATGAGGTGGATGCTCGGAGTGTTTGAGGCTGGTCTTTTCCCTGGGGTCAATTATTATTTATCCTGGTAAGTTGGTTCTTGGCGTGTAAGAGCGGAGCTTACACCTCTGAAGCTGGTACAAACGTTCCGAGTTCGGTCTTCGCGCAGCAGTATTCTTCTCCGCCGCCTCTGTGTCAGGTGCTTTCGGTGGTCTGCTAGCTGTGAGGTTCAACTGATATGATTATCAAGGAAGCTATTAATATCTGAGTAGGCTGCGATTTCAAATATGGATGGGATTGGTGGGAAACCTGCTTGGGCTTGGATATTCAGCAAGTAGATACTCTTGAGTTCCTCTTACTCAACCTCTGATCATTCCATTAGTAATCGAGGGACTAGCTACAGTGGTTGCCGGTGTCTTGTCTTTCTGGATTGTTCAAGATTTCCCGGACTCAGCCAAGTTTTTGACCGAGGCGGAACGAACTGTGGTAGTTCGACGGTTGCAAAATGACGACCAATTCAGTGCTGCAGGCGAAAATTTACGTTGGAAATATATCTTTCAGAGTCTCCTGGACTGGAAAACGTGGGTCGGAAGTATGTGGCGACGTATCAGTTTATTGCGCCGGCGTGAAAACTAATCAATTTGCAAAGTGATTTGCTATAGTGGCTCGGATATGCCTCTTTATGCGTTTTCACTCTTCCTACCCAGCATCATAAATCAGGTAAGCCTGAATTCATAGTTATCATCAAATCAAGTCTTTGACGTGTTGTACTACTAGCTTGGTAAATCCTTATTTTCTGAGACAAAGAAGTGGTATAATGCTTGTGGGCAGGCTTTAGGGCAACCCCTGCCAATCTGCTGACAGTCCCAGTCTATGTTTTTGCCTGCATCATCACTTGTGCTGTCAGCTTCTTTGCAGACAGGTTTGGACGCAGAGGATGGTTTAATGTTGTCTTCATGTGTTTGGGTATGCCCATGATACGTCATTTTAGTTGATGAGTCTCAAGAGAAAAAATATAGGTGGCACTGGGTACATCATTTTGATAGCCTCCCGCAATCCTGCACTTTCCTACTTCGCTGTATACATGGCTACCTGGTAGGAAATCATCTCTTTTATCTAAAAACATATTGAAAATTTTTGTAGTGGTATTTATCCCGTGATACGTACGTTTCTTTTCAGTAGTCGTTGTCATTCAGGTCTGACTTGGTTTTCATTTTCAAGCCAATACGATGTAAGCCATTTCATTTTAAAGTCAAATACATTTTTCGTCTAACTTATCACAAGTGCCTGGGTGTCCAACAATGTAGAGGGTTCATACAAGCGTAGTGTAAGCTTAGCTATGGTTATCAGTTTGTGAGTTCAGCTATCCATGAAAAGCGGCTCTCGATTCAATGAGTAATTTTCAGCGGCAACATCAATGGAGCTGTTAGTTCGAACGTGGTATGTTTTAACAATGTTGCTCACCTCCAACATCACTGACTTAGCCACTTCTAGTACCGAGCGCGGGACGCACCATGGTACCCTCTCGGTCATGGTAAGCAAAACAAGCACTAACACCAACCTGGCTGAATAGTTTACCCCTAGGTCTTGTCCTTATGTACATAGGATTAGGTCTCGTTTCTACTTTAATCATGATATTCTTCCTGGATCGCGAGAACAAGGCACGCGATAGAGGTGAAAGGGACGAGGTGATTGGCGATGGAGATGGTGATGACGAGAACATCAAGAAAAATGGACGTTTCGCAACCGTTTCAGATGCCAAGAGAGAAAAGGGTGATACTTGGAGCGGATATAGATACACACTTTGAAGTGTGTCTTCTCAAACCAGTGCTGACTGTCACAGTTTAGATGAAACTGTGGACGTGTAAGATCATTTTATTACGTTAACTTTGGAATGATATATGTTCTCCCTATCACGACATGATTAGAGGACTGAAACGTCCCAGACTCTTCAGTGATACTACTTACATGCATCAATGAGTTACTATCACCGTCTATAACTTTCTGGTTGAACTTCTGTAATTGCGGTTCTCTAGCCCGGAAACACAGACACTGCCTGGTTGAGTCTCCGGTATATACTCAGAGATGCTGGGCAGGAACTGCCGATCTATCTGCAAGGCCTCCTTCACTGGGGACATAGGCCATTTCAAGATTTGATATGAAACAGCTCAGATTATTCTGAAATATCCACAGCAGCCGAAGGCTGTCATCTACATTGTTTAGTTCCAACACCATATCAGGATAGACGTATTTGGAAGCTGGGGAGCTTCTCTTGTACTTGAGCTCAAGCGTCCAAGGTTCAACTATCTGGTACAGCCTGCATTACATCAGTATTACAGATATCGCTCAGCTGACTCGATCTGCATCTTGTACGAAGAGTTTCAGGTACTGGGTTATGATGATGACGTACCAGTTCATGAGCCTCTAGTCGAGTAACCTGACTTTCTCAACAAAAGTCTGGTCGTCCCGAGTACAGATACTGTTATTCTGTTTGAGCCTGAAGAGATGGCATCTCCTACCCGGGTTACAGACAAGAGTGGTTGCCGAAGGTGGACAAGTCATCTGTATCGTGCTGAATTGGAAGCCTGGATGCACAGAGAGAATGGTCTTAAGTTTGTACTGCCAGAGTGATCGTTGACAAGTAGGGGCACCATTGTGCCAGCCAGAAGCCTCATGGTCAAAAGTCGAACCAGTCCAAGTGTCCTGGTGTTAGAGAACGCTAGTTGACATGCTGTGGAGACGCAACAACTTTTGAACAGCCGAGGATGTTTAGATCGGGGGAGTGATCATCACATGTCCTAAATCGTACCACATTTATTTTGGGCCCATTTTCATCACTCATCGTATATATACGACTATTTCAAAAACTATTCTTTACCTTCATACCCATTCCTCTGACACTTAGTGAACTATGACCATTCCGCTTTCCAACTCTTCCCTTGATGTCGAGTCTCCTCGTCCAAAGGATGTCGGCATCCTCGCAATGGAAGTGTACTTTCCTCGTCGTGTGAGCACCATTTTTTTTTCTCTATGGTGCAAAGCTCATAGTTTCTCGTCAGTGTGTCTCCGAGTCTGATCTTGAAGACTTCGACGGTGTATCAAAGGGAAAATATACAATCGGTCTTGGGCAAGAGTACATGGCTTGGCCGGACGATCGCGAGGACATCAATTCTTTTGCTTTGAATGGTATGTCTACTTTATCATGAATATGTGTTCCATGTTCAATACCGCCTCAGTCGTCGCTAGTCTTCTTGAGAAGTATAATATTGACCCCAAGTCAATTGGTCGTATTGACGTTGGCACCGAGACCATCATCGATAAATCAAAATCCGTGAAGACTACCATTATGGATCTCTTCGCCGAGTCTGGCAATACCGATATCGAGGGTGTTGACTCCAAGAACGCCTGTTACGGTTCCACTGCTGCCCTTTTCAATGCCGTCAACTGGATTGAATCAAGTTCCTGGGACGGACGCAATGCCATTGTCGTCGCCGGTGATATTGCTGTTTATGCCGAAGGTGCTGCTCGCCCTGCTGGTGGTGCTGGCGCTTGTGCTGTCTTAATTGGTCCCAACGCACCTGTCGTTTTTGAGCGTGAGTTGAATGTCGTGCTCCTTGTCCTAATGTCACTTCTCACATTGAAATTCAGCCATTCATGGCAACTATATGGCAAATACTTACGATTTCTACAAACCTCAGCTCTCCTCTGAATACCCTGAAGTAGACGGCCCAGTCTCAGTTGTTACCTACATCGCTGCTCTGGATGCTGCTTACTCTACTTTCAAGGAGAAGTATGCTAGATACGCCAAACGCGTTGGCGAAAAGGTTGATTTCTCTCTCGAAGATGTGGACTATGCTATCTTCCACTCCCCTTATGGCAAGCAAGCCATCAAGGGCCATGCACGCATGCTCTTCAATGACTTCCTTTCTGCCCCCGCTGCCTCATGCTTTTCCCAAATTCCCAACACTGAAGCTTTCCTGAAAATCACTCACTCCGATTCTCTTCGGGATAAGAATGTCGAGAAGACTTTCATCAACGCTGGCAAGTCTAGCTTTGCCGAGAAAGTTGACCCTGCCATGGCCTGCTCACGTCGTTTGGGTAACATGTACACGGCCTCCCTGTACGGGTGCCTTGCATCCCTACTGTCAAATGTTGAACCCTCAACATTGAAGGGCAAGCGTTTCAGCCTGTTTGCTTTTGGGAGCGGATGTGCAGCTAGCTTCTTTACGGCCGTCGTGAAGGGTGATACTACTGAAATCAGAGAGAAACTTGATCTTATGAATCGCCTGGCTCAAATGAAAGTTGTGCCTCCTCAGGACTTTGTCGACGCTCTCCATGTGAGATTATTTTCCTCCTATTTTACAATGCTGTATATTGATGGTCGTTTCGTTAGCTTCGTGAGAAGAATCATAACGCATGTAACTATGTTCCCCAGGGCTCGCTTGATAACGTTTGGCCGGGTGCCTACTATCTTGAAAGTGTCGACTCAAAATACCGAAGGAAATATCTGCGAGCCCCTGTCAGTGCATAGAATGTTCCTTTCTGCTTGGATTCCCGTCTCGATATAGATATTTTTTTTACCCATTATCAAAAGTTTTAGTTTAGTGCTACTGTATCTCTCTCTCTTCATGAGTTGTAATTATAATACCAGGAATTCTGATCGCTACGCCGTCAAACTTTGTGTGATAGTGTTGTATCTGTGCGCGACACACACGCATCTACATGTTCGAAAAACGTCATACCAGGATTTCCATCAACTCAACGGTACTCCATGATATCAGCTCTTATCATCCGTTTACGCAGCAGGTTAGTGAATACTGCTTTTTTTTTTCGCTGGTGAGGATCCATGATCGCTCGCGCTCTTAGATTGATGTCATCTTCCCATCCCAATGTCGTGAGCTTGAAAACGCATTGTCTACGCTCAGAACGTGTTTTGCGAGGGGTAGAGTAGACTTGGCCAACATGTTCGCTGCTGGCTCAGAATTTGTGCATCCTTATGCTCCATCATCTTTTGAAGGCACGCAGGATACACCGAGGTAGGTATCTCCCACTCTGTTCGGTCCCTCCCGAAAAAAAGTGCTAGGCGAAATACTGACAATCTCTTGCCTCGTCTCTCTTCCGTCCGAACCTTGTGATCGATCTCATGAATCGCTGGAATGTCCTGATAACTGGCTCTCGTGTGGATCTTCCTGTTGTGATGTTTTTTTTATTTTTTATTTTATTTACCTTTTTGAAAAAGTACGACCCGGTACAGGAGTGACCTCGTCGCAGTGAGTCTCAAAAGTCACGTTTGTGGCATGCGCCAAAACGGCGGCGGCGATGATGTTTGGTGCATCGATACACGTGGAGTATTGACGATGTGCGTTTGTAAGGAGACGTATGAGAAGTTGGGTCTTGTGGGTCAGAAAATGCCGTTTAAAAATCGGAGTGGGGAGCGCTATGGTATGTTGATATCCGTCTGCTGCTGCTTGTACTTTACTTCATTTCCTCTACTATTGCACGCTGTTGATTGGTTGTGTCCAAAGCCTCCCCTAGGTGGCTTCTTTTTCCTTACTGTACCCCGATCCGAGGGGATGATTACTGAATCAACTCTTATATAGTGATATCATCGCCGTTGCAGAAGAATGCTGAATCGGTATCTGTACGGAGGCGAAGACAGAGTGCTCTGGCATCATGGGACACAGGATTTACACAGGACGTTACAGCGGTTACTAGTATCGAAGGCTATCCGAGCTCACAGTGCGTCACAAAAGGCGTTTGGGAAGTAGTCTATTGTTTGACAGCACAGTATAACGATAATGGGACCGGTGAGTCCGGTCCGCTCCTCACTTTTTTGCTCATTGGAATATTTTTTTCCGTATGCATGACATGTCATTTTCGCACCATGTGTACAAGTGGTCAAAAGGCTGATCATAGTCTTTGAATACTTTATTTATGAGATGATTGGTTCAGTCTCCTAGATTACGCCCTAATCACTTCTCTTAGATTATCTGGACCGATGGGCTTCTCAGGTACCCATAGATGATCCCATCATAGTACCGGTCATCTGTCAAAAAGTTGACTTGGGAAACATCTGGATCCCTGATCTGACGACGCTATTTCCGTGCCCGGCGCCGGCGCAAGAAGAACAACTTGAAGATTGGAACCATGATGTTTCGGTGCTATTCGAGTGGGTCGGTATGGCTGGTTTACATGCTCAGAGGTGCGGATAGATAGATATAGCCCCTCTGCCGTGGAAGTAAAGAACTTGATCATTGCAACAGACTTCAAGTCAATGATCGAGTTGACCCATTTGTGGCCGTGTATGACCCTCCCACTGCAAGTCGGTTAGGAAATGCGACTCATCTCAGGTGGAGAGGACTTTTATCCCCCTCGTTTGTGCGATCTGTGATTGATTCAGCTATGTGAGTGATCGGAACTTTTTTTTCCAAGCATGAGAGCCCTCCTTTCTCCATCATTGGCCTTATAGATCATTTGATTTGATTGAATGCTGTTTCTGTGATCTGTTATTTCTGCTCTTGCTGCAGTTGATTTATGGCTTGCTTATGACATTTGAAAAGCATTTTCCTCCAATCATCGCGATCGTCACCTGATGCTTTTGTGGCTATCACGATGCAAGGTGTCACGGAATCTCCTGTTGCGTATTTGTCACCGAGGTGCATCAACAGCGGGTCAACGGCCACAGCCTCGAATTCTCCTGCCCATTTACCAAGCGAGGATGGAGAAGATACATGGTCCTTGATTCTGACACCCCCAGAAGAGGAAGGAAAAGACATCAAGAGTATTTTATATGAGATTGTGGGACAATGGGATGCCCGTTGGGGATGATGTTGTGCCACTGTAATTATTTCAAAAAAGCACTTCATATTACAACACTTCAAAGGTACCGAGAGCAGCTGAAGGAGATATCCACAAGCAATACAGATCCTAACACAACGACTATAATGTACTAGATGGCCGTGCATGACATAGTATTACAACAGAGTGTAAGGACTTTTGATAACGGGAGCAACAAAGCGCATGTGTGAACTGGAACATAGGGGGGATACAAGAACAAAACCAAAAAGTGAAAGGGTCCCATCTCAGCCCCAGGACGAACATGGGACCCCAAAAATTGAACCATGAAATAAGCAACCTTTTCCCCCTGAGGGTTTTTGAGTTATGCTCTAGCTTTTTAGAGGGGGTGATGAGGCACATGCACTGGTGGGGGCAGGGACATAGAGTCAGTGGAGATAGAGACGGTGATCCCACATATAGCGGCTTGGCAGCACATCTCGTAACCGAAACGGGGCCGAAGGGGCTGGAGGGGAAGGCGAGGCAGGAGTGGGAGGCGAAGGTTGGGTAGGGATATTGATGGGGGTGATGTTGACGGTACGACGAACGACGGGAGACCGGGGGGTGCCTGCCTCTTGCTGAGGCTCCGGGTGCATCTGTGCTGTAGACACAGGTGTCGAAGTAGAGGAAGCTCTGTATGGAGCGGATACGATGGAATCAGGGGCAGGGGATGTTTGATGCAAAGAGAGAGAGTCCTCGGAGGGACGACGCGAGCTGGGACGCGTGCTGTGGCTCTGGCGTCGAGGTCCGTCTTGGGCAAAGTCAGCGGGGACATAATCATCCAGGAGAGAGGCGGGGTCGTCGGTTCCAATAGCCATGGGACTGTCGTTGGAATCGCTGAGGCTTTCGTCGTCGTTGGAAGAGGCGGTGGTTGGGCTGGAAGCAGTGTCGCTGGCGTTGCCTAGCACAGCGGCATGGGGGTTATCGCGTGGACTGCTGTGCTCGAGCGTCCACACTGAGCTGTCGAAGAGACCGTCAAGGAACTGCTCGAGCTGAGCATTTTTGAAGAAATCCTCTGAATCTGGGTCAAACTGGTTGCATGGGCTCCAGCGCTGACAGGACACGGCGACTGGGTCCTCGCAGACGGCAGGCTCAGAACGGTATCTTTGGGAGAAAAGAGCACGGCCCATTGTGAAGGAGCAACCTGTGTTTTGGCGATCAAAAACAAAAAAAAAACATCTCCTAAACTATTGATCTTTCTTTACTTGCCACATGCCTCCTGTCCTCGATAGTCCTCTTCCTACCCCTCCTCTTCAGAACCGGAACAACGCCAAATTCATACAGCTGGGCGACACTTTTCCTCCAATATCAGATCCCTGGAGAGACGACATTCCCCAGTATGATCAGCCAATAAAGCGCCAACTACAGACGCCAGATCCGTCCCTTTTTGACCAGGCCATGACGGCCAGCATCCTTGACAATTCTCAGGCAACAGAAACTAGACTACACTCGGTCTCGAAAGACGTTCTCAGTGAATTCGATCCGCTAGCAGAAAGTGCCGAGGAACAGGCCGCTCATGACGCATGGGAAACTGCGGAATCCCACCCACCTCCACCACCTAGCTCATTGTCACACTCGGTCCCTGCGAAAGATGATCAACACCCTCTTGAGCTTCCAATGCGGACGGTTAGCCTACTGGAATCAGGACCAACCTCCTCCACACCTCAATCTGTTTCACCTACACCCTCTGCTTCTTTTCCCTCTCTAGCTGCATTTGCACGAACGTTCTCAATTCCTTCGTTCTCTCCAAAACAAAGGCCACTGTCCTTGGATGTAGCCAAGCCTGTAGCTTCACCTTCGACATTGTCATCATTTGCGGTGCAGCAAGAGCAGCGGACAGGAGATTCGGAAGACAAGAGATTCTCCGTTCCGAGTACGTCAAAGCCACCTGTCAGGAGTGGTGCTTCCACCCCTGTTACTAGAGATCCAGGTGATGGTGGTGGAAATGGGACCAAACCTGCAGAGGGACAGTTTGATTTTCAGAAATTTCTGGATCAGATGAAGACGAGGAGTGCGGAGCCCGTATCCAAGTACTTGAGATCGTGTGTTCCTTTCCCTTTCTTCCTCTGCCCTGACTGAATATCCTGGCTAGATTCCTGAGCAATTTTACTAAACGAACATTCACTGTCAGTGACCAGATCAAGATTATCTCAGACTTCCTCACTGTAAGCATAAGTATGCTTGCATGGAATCCTATCTGATCTATTTAAATCAGTTTATCTCCGGCCAGATGCGCAACTGCGACATTTGGAAGAACGCTTCGGACACAGAGTTTGATAACGCAATGGAGGGGATGGAAAAACTGGTTATGAACCGACTCTATGACTTGTGCGTTCACTGGCGTGATTCTCCAATGCCGTCTCGTTGAATAGACCGTCAGTACATTTTCACCTCAAGTGGTCAGAGCCCATCCATCACGACCTATCACAACCGATGACCTCGAGCGAGATCGAGTGCTATCACAAAGGATAGCGCTCTTTGGGTGGTTGGAGGAGAAGCATCTGGATATTCCTACAGGAGACGGTAGCAAGGGTTTCATGGTGTTCGCTCAGCAGGGTTCGCTAGATTTATCGACACATCTCGGTGTCGATTGCTGACCACCGTTGTACAGAGCTTCTCAAGATCAACCATTACAAAGCTCCTCGTGATAAACTTATCTGTATACTCAATTGTTGCAAAGTCATCTTTGGTACGCGAATCGACTAGAGGCAGCGTTGATGCGACACTCACACAAACTTCGGCTTTTGTCTTTTGACCATGAAAGGTCTGCTGCGACATTTGAAAAAGGAGGAAGGCGCAGACTCATTTGTTCCTATCCTGATTTTTGTGGTATTGAAGGCGAATCCAGATCACCTCATGTCCAACGTCGAGTATGTTGCTGTTCTAGTTGAGACAACTGGTGATATTTATTAGCCTCTGATAGATTTATCAGTCGCTTTAGGAACTCTTCCAAATTGCAAAGCGAGGCAGGTTATTACCTGTCCAGCCTCGTGAGTTAGATCTTCTGCTAAGCACTCCACGTACTTGACGAGCTTTTAGATGGGCGCAGTGTCGTTTATCGAGACCATGGATCATACATCACTTTCTTGCATTGCACAAGAAGAGTTTGAGAAGTAGGCGAATTCGTGAACAGTAGCGCGTGTTTCAACTCATTTGATTTGTCTCAGGAACGTAGAGGAAGCAATACAGAATCTTCCTCCCTTGGAGTCTGAATCACTACAAAAGGGAGAAACGTCTACTTCAAACCAGTCGGAGTCAAGACAATCACCACACGCGGGCGAAGAGTCTGCTCGACCTCTTTCGATTAATACACCCGTTCAGACACTCTCAGGAGATGCCAAGCGTCTATTGCAGAAGACAGGGGACACAATATCAAAGCCACTCAATGCTCTTGGTAGGATATTTACGGAAGCATTGGACGGAGCGGAAAACAAGTTTGCCTCTATACCTGGCTCACCTGTTCCGCTCGAGCTAGGACAAGAACAGAGAGAGAATATAGTGGGATCGGATACTCAATATTCGAGGCAGTCGGCATCTGGTGTCGGTCCATTGACAAACACTGGTCATGAAGGCATGCTGTCCGTGCAGACGCCATATCAACCTAGGGTCAGGCGAGGTCCTTCTCCTACTTCTCAATCAACGAGACTATCATCAAGCTCCCTGCAAACACACGACTGTGGGCAGATAGGACCAGAATCTACATCTTCGAGACCTACACCAGGGCCATATACGAATCAATTGCTTGCTATTGGGCCTTCACAACCTTATCCTTCCCACGATCCAGATTCAACGTCCCAGTCATTCTCGTATTTACCCCACGGCAAGCCCTTACTTCCTCCTCGTAGACACCTTCTTTCCGGAGGAGGAAGGGTTAGTCATGGTTTACCTGGTGGAGAGATTTCACGGGTGCCGACGCCAAGTTTGGATTTTGCGGGGGTGCAAGCGGAGATTGATACAGCGCATGAACAGGCTGCTAGAGCTGCTAAAGAGACATTGAGGCAGATATTTCCTGCGGTAGATGATAATGTTGTGGATTGGGTTTTGGAAGCCAAGGGAGGTGACCTTGGGAAGAGTATTGAGGCGTTGTTGGAGATCAGCAGTGGGACGTGAATGGTGGAAATTGAAGAGGTTGGGGGGAGAGGAAGTGTTGTTTTTTTGTTTTTGTTTTTTGTTTGTGAGAAGAGAGGAAGATCTTCTGAAGATCTTCTCCATGCTTATTATGATGTCATCACGTCTTCCATCGTTACTCACTTTTTTTTTTTTGAAGCCATTTTTGATGAGTTTTTTTTTTGCTATTGGTGTTTGGAACGTAGTGTACTCTGAATCGTCGAGAGATTCTCGTGTAATCTGAAAGTAGGGGGGCGCCCATGCTCGTGTTGGAGCCGATGTTGTGATCCGGCTGAAAGTTTAGTAGTTCGTTGTATGTACTCACTGGTCTGCAAAGGAATAAACTCTATTCCAAGCCAAACTAACATGTGACTCCGTTTTTACAACAGCTCGCTGAAAGACTTGGTATCTTGGAAGTTAAGAGGTCTCAGTGACATAACGAGGTGGCATTAATGCTGTGTGAAACTGGAGGAGGGTATGTTTGATTATATAAGGGCACCATATCTGAATGACAACGTGGATTTCTCGTGCCTCTATCAACAGTTTCGCTGGTTGACATTAACACAAGTTCAGTCATCGATCATCGATCATGTCAAGTGATTTGATGCAGCCTTCGCGCGATGAAGACTGCCCTCTCCTTGTCCCACAGTACGGGACAGGTGATTCATTTTTTCTGTTTTCTTTAACCAAAGTGAATTAACGATTCGTCTTATAGACTATGATGATTTCCATGGTGATAGTCCGTCTGGAAGATGTGAACAGGAAAAGATGATCGAGGAGCGTCTACTATGGAAGCTAGATCTCCGAATGACGATATTGTTATTGATTTACATCCTGAATTGTGAGTTATGAATCAAGAATCGGAATGCTTGGCGGTCCAGAGGAAAAAGTGAAAATTGATGATTTTTTTCTTAGTTGTTGACAGGAACAGTGCAGCGTAATGTCCATTTTTTTACCCCTTACGCATTCAGGTTGAAGTTGAGCGATATGTAAACCTCCTTTTTTTTGTTGCGTCAAGTGCTGCTCGATTGCGAGGGTTTGAAGAGGACTTGAAGTTGGAAACGACCCAATTCGCATCCATTTTGTCTGCGTTCTTCGTTGGTTATATGGTCATGCAGATACCTTCGTGAGTTGAGAGCGATTGCCGTCCGTCAGCTCCCATCTGTCGTTTCTTGATACGCGAGTTATTAGGAATATGGTTTTGGTTTACGTCGGCAAACCTTCCGTGTATATCCCGTGTGCTACTATGCTCTGGGGAGCGATCTCTTTTTGTACAGGTACAATGACAATCCAAAAAATAAAACCGTGTTTGCCTTCTAACTAACTGCGACTTGATAGGACTGGCAACCAGGTTCGTCATCCAGTCTTGAAAAAAAAAAAGAGAGAGAGAGAGACTCATTACACTTCAGTTATTACGATGCTCTTCTGGCTCGCTTTTTGTTAGGTTTTGTCGAGGCTGGATTCTATCCTGGTGCCGTTTTCGTGATATCGAAATGGTATCGGCGCAACGAAATATCACAACGGACAGCGTTCCTCATGTGTGGTATATTCATTGGAGAAGCTTTTGGTGCACTCATCGCCTCTGGCATCTTGGATTTGATGGACGGAGTTTTTGGATACACCGCATGGCGTTGGCTGTTCTTTGTGGAGGGTATTCTAACGATACTGGTCGCTATCCTTGCTTTGTTCGTTCTGCCAGATTTTCCCGAGGCAGAGTCTATCTCCTGGTTGACGCTTGAGGAGCACGAGCTAGCAAGGCGAAGAATGATGGAAGACGCAGATTCTGGAAGCAACCTACGGGCTGCAGAGAGTGCTTCAACTACCACATGGAAAGGGTTCATAGCTGCGGTATCAGACTGGAAAGTCTGGGGTATGGCTCTTGCACTGTATTTTGCCGTTTTGTCTGTATCCTTCTTCATGTATTTCCCAACCATCGCTTCGACCATTGGCTTTGAAGCAGGAACTACCTTGTTACTTTGTGTTCCTCCTTGGGTTTTTGCTGCTGCCATAACTTTATGGGTTTGTAGGCACTCTGACAGAACAGGCGAGCGGTGTGTGCATGTTGTTGGGCCGCTCGCAATCGGGATTATTGGGTTTCTGTTATCCATGTTTACAATGAATGCAATTATTCGTTATCTCTCAATGTATGTTTTTTTGGTTTTTGTTAGACGCTTGCTCATCGTAGATCAGGTTCCTCATGGCTCAGATGAAATGCGGGACCATTGGCCTCTATGCTTGGGCGTCGGTGGCTACATCAGGATCACCCGCCAAACGTGCTGTTGCCCTTGCACTCATCAACACACTTGGACAGAGCGGTAATATTGTTGGCGCATACTTTTGGGTCAAGGCATGGGGGCCTACGTATAACAAGTCATTTGCACTATGCGCTTTAGCATCTTTGGCTTCAATTTCAGTTTGTTTCTTTATGAGGAAGAATTTTAGGCGATTGAACAGAGAGATGGACTTGGACGATGAATTGTGCGGGTTCAACAACCATGATCATGGACCCCGGACTGGGAAGCTTTCTCGTTGGAGATACCACACCTAAGGTTTACTCTACTATAGATAGATATTCGTTCCATGCAGATAATCATTGATACTTAGATATGATACGGTATATCCAATTTCTACTCTTTTTGTATATGAACCTTATCCTCAATGGACACGAGAAATGCGAGAAAGGATCATCAAGTGAGACTCGTAGCTACCAAACCAAGTTCACGCTCATCCGTCAATACCACAAAGGCCTGAATCTTTTACCAGCAGCTATGCCTATATCTCATACTAAATTTGCAAGGATCTGAGGTTTTAGTTGCTTGTTGTCTGATTGTTGAAACGAGCGACACTTTCAGCACCAAATTGGCAGGCATTCTTCCACCACTTCCACCACTTCCACCATCTTAACATCAATGAGCTCTCAGGACACACAGCCACCACAAGAATACTATAGATATTGTGAACACAATAGATATAAGTAGATACAATGTTATCTACCTTGGAGCATATTACAAACAGTAGTAGATAGGTTGCCCACTAAGCCAAAGAAAACACAAGATCGGATCACATAGCACGCTCGTCCAGTTCAACAGGTAGCTGTTGGTATCCTCTGGCACCAGTAGCGCCTCTATTCCAGGCCCAATCCACACCAGAACAGACAAACTCACGCATATAACATACTTTATCCATCAGCCCACCCGCCCACCCACTGTCACCCTTGTCCATTTCGTCGAGACGGCCTGCAGGATTGTCTGGCATTATACTATCCTTCGGTCGTTTCCACCACTTCAACATCAGCGAACTTCCAATGACGCTGACACTCGAGGAAGCCATTGCTGCTCCAGCAAGCATAGGGTGCATGTAGAGGCCCACTGGTAGAAACAGCCCCATTGCCAACGGTATTCCCAGCACATTGTAAATACATGCCCAGATCATGTTCCTCTTGATGACACTGAAAATCTTACGCGAAAGATCCAAAGCGGCAACGACATCCAACAATTCTGAGCGTATGAGGATGATGTCAGCAGCTTCAATAGCCACAGATGTGCCAGACGAGAGGGCAATGCCGACAGTAGCCGCGACCAGAGCTGGAGAGTCATTAATACCATCGCCAACCATGGCGATCCCACCACTCTCTTGTTCCATCAACTCAGTAACTTTGCCAGCCTTCCCCTTGGGAGACATATCAGCGTAAACGTTCTCAGATCGGATGCCAACCTGTTGAGCAATAGCATGGGCAGTGGCTTGGCCATCTCCTGTCATCATGAACACCTCAACGCCCATCTTCTCGAGAGCGCGGATTGCATACTCGGAAGAGGGCTTGGGCTCATCGCTTAGGGAGATAGCAAGGATCGGTCTAGGATATTGGTATCTCTGTTTTCCGCTAGTAGTGGGATTGGAGAGAATGGAAACGTAAATGACGCTACGACCGAGCTTGGTTTCCTGCATTTCATAAGATGAAAGAGCAGGAGTGATGAGATCCAGGTTGGAATCAAGCTCGACGAACATATTGTCATCCGCTTTCTCTGAGATTTCATTATCGATATCTTGAGGGCTCGTCACGAATCTGGCATTACCGATGAGCAATGCTGCAACTCGATTACTACAAGAGATCGTGGCTTTGACACCTTGACCAGTCACAGACTCGAATGATTTGATCTCTGTTCTGGGGACATTGTCACCCAAGAGCTCCTTTCCATACACCGCAATGGCCTTGGCTAGGGGATGTTCAGACTTTACTTCAGTAGCGCAGACCATAGCAATTATATCTCTCTTCGTTGTAGCACCGTCAGCACAGACACTCTCCAAAACCGAATCTCTCGCGTAAAGCCCTTCGTCATGAGTGGTAGCTGACGCCGAAACCCACTGCATCCCAACAACGCTCAGTTTGCCAACAGTGACTGTGCCAGTCTTATCCAAGACAACTTTTTTTACTCTTCGACTCATCTCAAGCGCCCTGCCACCTTTGATAAGGATACCGTTCTTGGCACCCATACCCGTCCCAACCATGATTGCAGTCGGAGTTGCTAGGCCAAGGGCACAAGGGCATGCAACGACTACAACCGATATACATATCTGCAGGCAAACGCCCAATTTCGTCGCCCCATGTCGGTGAAACATCTGTGGTAATCTCTCATCATTGATCAAAAACGTCAACACCGCCCATGTGATGAACGTGATCACGGCAAGAGAAACAACGGCAGGGACAAAGTATCCAGCAACCTTGTCTGCAAAAGCCTGGATAGGAGCTTTTGATGTCTGAGCTTCTTCAACGAGTTTGACAATCTGAGAGAGGGCAGTATCTTTACCCGCCCGCATGACAATCATGTCGAATGTACCTAATCCATTGACCGTACCGCCAATCACGGAATCGCCAGCCTGCTTGAGCACAGGAATAGCTTCACCAGTGATGGCACTTTCATCAACGCTGGATGAGCCGCGAATCACAGTGCCATCCGCGGGAATTTTATCTCCAGGTACCAACTTGACAGTATCGCCGACTTCAACGAGCTCGGTGGGAATTTTCTTCTCTTGTGTGCAGGTGGGGGCATCAGTGTAAATCGTAGCCATGGATGGCGCAAGGGCCATGAGATCAGTAAGCGCAGCGCTTGTCTTGCCTTTGGCTTTATTCTCAAGATAGCGACCGAGGGAAACGAACATGATTATCATAGTACTGGTTTCGAAGAAGAGGAATGGTCGATAGTTAGGCGTAGTGTTGAATATTGCTGTAGCCATTACGAAGAAAGAGTAGAGGTAGGCTGCTGAGGTACCGAGCATCACAAGGACATCCATGGTTGCACTACCATGCTTGAGCGACTTGTAGGCAGAACGATAGAACTTGGAACCGACCCAGAACTGTGAAGGGGTAGTAATCAGAAGAGATATCACGTCGCCAAGATAGATGCCATTGAAGAGATGAGCAGCGAGAATGGAGCGAACACCAGGTATGTGGTTGCCAATCATTGATACGAAAAAACCAGGTATGGCGAAAACCAGAGACCAGATAAGACGTCGCTTCCACTCGAGTACTTCTTTTGCTCGTGTGAGTGACTGTAATTGAGTAGCATCTTGTTGGTCGGAAAGCATCGCACTGAAGCCCATTTCCTCTATCCGCTCAACCATCTCTCGAGGGCTTATTATTGATCGATCGAAATGAATAGCGCAGGATTCTGTAGCGAGTGAGACGGAGACGGAGGAGATGCCTGGGAGAGCGGAAAGACAAAACTCGACGCTGGATGTACAAGACGAACATGTCATTCCGTATATACGAAGCTGAACAACGTCTTCACGAGTTGGGGGTATGAGGGTTGCGTCGAAACCAATATCAGAGATTTCCTGGTTACACAGGGGAATAGGGCATGGGCTCGGGTTGAAGGGAGAACTCAGGAGTTTAGGGCCGCACCTCAATGAGCTTGGGCACTGTCCATTTTGAAGCATCATATTCGATGACACCGCGTTCTGCCAGCAGCGCGACCTTGATAGAGAAAATTCCCGGTTGTGAACGAAGCATGCCCTCGATCGACTAAAGTATGAAGCTTAACATTCTCTCATATTATGAGTGCATAGACAACATACCTCCACACATGACCCACAGGTCATACCCTCAATGCGGAGTTCGCATTTCTCAGAGCTGAAAGACTCTGTTTTATCCATGGGCAGTGCGATGGGAGATGAGGGGAAAGACTGGACAGCATTTGTGGGATCTTTCCAGAGGGCAAGCCGACTGAGGAGCGTGTCCATGGTCCCAGGCCTGTGGGAGTGGGAGGGTAAAAAAGAAAGAACAAATAAATTTAGTTAGTGATAATCTAATGGTGGGATCGGCACTGGGTAACTAAATGCCTGTCACACAGTCACAGCCATGTTTTCTTTCCGCGCTATTACTCGGTCCTTCCGATTTGGCAGGCAAAGCTTCTCGACCGTGAACCGTGGGGAAGTTTCTCATTTTTCAGACTACTCCCCCCACTGGTGGGATGAGCATGGAGAATTTGAACTTTTGCACAAGATGAATCCTGTCAGGATGAAATTTATCCGACAGAAGTTTGTTGAGGCAGCGCACGACGATGGTATAGACCTTAATCCTAGTCGAGTCTTCAAGGGTTGCGATGTATTAGACCTCGGATGCGGTGGTGGTCTTTTGTCTGAGGCACGTATCCCTTGTCCACCACTACACCCGAATCCAACTTTCGTCACATAGAGTCTCGCGCGGCTGGGCGCAAATACGTTGGGTATTGATGCATCAGAGGCTAATATTGAAGTAGCTCGTCAACACGCTTCAAATGATCCTCGGCTTGCGCCTCATTCCCCTGATTCGAATTTGGTTTATCAACACACGACAGGCGAGGATTTACTCAATCAGCCTAAACGTTTTGATGTCGTTTGTTCCATGGAGGTTTTGGAACATGTTGACAATCCTATGATGTTCCTATCGATTTGTGCTGAGCTCCTCAAAGTACGTTTCTTAGATTTATGTCTGTCATTTGTTCTCTAACCAAGTTATCCAGCCAGGGGGTCATTTATTTCTATCGACAGTATCACGGACACCTCTCGCTTATTTTTTGACGATATTTATGGCTGAAGGTGTCCTGCGACAAGTCGCGCCCGGCACACATACTTATAGCAAATTCATCAACCCATCTGAACTAATTCAATTTTTTGAAACTTATCAATCACCCATTCCTTGTGCAACTGAGAAGGCAACAGAGCACACGATGTTCACAGACCAATCAATGGCCAGGAGTCCTCCTTGGATTACTCGAAACTCTAAATCGTATCTCCCTCGTACCCAAGCAGAAATACGAGGTCTCATCTATAACCCCATTCCTGGAAACTGGATCCTCGCCCCGAAGGATATGTGGGGCACTCTTGGTTGTAACTATATCTTCTGGGTTCGCAAACCCGGGAAGATTAGAGCATGATTTATGTGCTATTCCCTATATACAGCAGTAATTTCGAGCAGTAATTTCGTACAAAAATTTAAATTGATAGAAGATCAGGTAGTTTACAGATTGAAAAGAAGATTGTTAACATTAGCAGAAACCAAGCTGTACAGAACATACCCGATAGCTGCTCAATCTTCTAGCTAATGGGATTCTTCCCACATGGCTTGTTCCAAATGATTTGAATTCAGCCACTGTTGCTGTAGCAGATCCTCACACATTAGTAAAAAAAAAATCTCTCAAAGACAAGAATCGATTTCCACCACCGAGATAACACAATCTGAAGTGTATTTCTGTTTTTATTCTTCACATCCAAACCGTTGTATTCATGTTTTATTGTGGTTCAGGAACATTATCTGTCAGAGCCCTTGGCGACCCAAAGTTGGGTGATCCATCTGAGTGCCAACCAACCCTAGAAAGAAGTAGAAGCAACATGTTAATGCCGAAAGCGAAGATTAAAGAACAATACAGTGCACCCACTGTTGAACAAGAGTATAGCGATTCCCATCACATGTTCCAGGTGTAACACTGTTTGCATGATATACTATCCAAATCTGGCTTGTGGATGGGCTCAGGAAGAATCCATTGTGTCCAGGCTGAAAAGGAGACTGATTGAATTTTCGGTCAGACATCAAGATCTCCGGGCCATACCTGATAATTCCTATAAATAAGTGTTGTTAGCCTGCTTTGTTACAGGAAAAACAGGAGGCTGACCCATTAGCGCTCTGGAACACCGGGTTTGGATATTTGGTCCAAGAACTCGCATTCATAGGGTCTGAGCCCGTCAATTCCATTTGACCCAATTTGTATCCCGTCCCAGCACAATTGGATGCGGAAAACACAATCCATGTCCGACCACCATGATATATTGCCGCTGGATAATTCGGGTTCATGTTAGATTATGTATGTGTCCGCAAATCCTATACAAACCTGGGCCTTCATTGACATTAGCGCCAACTTGCTCCCAGGAATACTGTGGCGTAGATATCTTGACTGTGTTCCCCACAGTAGTAGCGCTTGTCATTTGCGAAATAAACAGGCATTGATCTGATACCATTTACTCTCGTATGTCTTAGAAAGAGAAAACACGCACTAGCACCGTCCCAACTTGAATAAACCAAATATCTTGTCGATCCAAGAACAAGCACCGTACCATCTATAGCCCATACATCTCGATTTGGAATTTCCAGCCGACCTAAATCTTTGAGATGCAGGTAAATGGTCAAATTAGCTGGAATAATCACCCGCATAGCTCCAACTAGAGTCCCAGATGATCGTAGACGAACCCCGTAAGGCGTGCAGCCTCTGGTTGTCAAAAGTTCCCGAAGTACCCGCGGAGTAATAACTATAAGACTCGAACGTCGGTAGCGCACTAACATATGTTGGAAAATCAACATACATGTACCAAGCACCTTCATTGGGTTGCCTACAAAGAAAATGATGATACTTCATCTATGACCATTTAATCGCTGTATCAAGGAGACTTTACCAATGAATTTCAGGAGCCCCTATATAACGGATACGTTGGATAGTTGTTTAAGGAAGTAGAAATCGTAAGGCTTACACAAATTGCAGCACCTTGAGGCAGTTGAATCAGTCCAGACAACTTTCGGTTGGGCTGTCTTCAATCCCCCAACAGTCGTCGCACGAGTAATCTGGATATTAGTCCACGTTGTTGTCGTCAAGTAGTAATAACCTTCATGATAGACCTATAGGAGGACAATAATTAGGTAGACACCGCATCGAGAGAGAGGTGTATACCAACCATGAAGGGGTCGGATCCGTCAGTTGGCTTGATTGGATTGGTAAATCCTGCGGCCAGGAGCCCTTGTAGGACTAGGACGAAAAACAAAGCTAAATGCTTATACATGCTCAACAAGAAACCAAACTGGTTTCTTCACGATATATAATCCGCACACGGACCGTCGGCCCTGGTAAAAAGTTTGAAAACCACCATGTGAGTAGCATATGATTAGTCCAATTCAAATGCTCAGTGTTGACTTTGTTTGATGTAGATGCATTACTCCGAAAATCATCAGAATGACTGATATTTCTCGGTTCAAACTCGTGATTGAACCCTTCCTTGTCTTCGTTTGGAGACTTATTTAGAACGAAGCTTTTGTAAGTGTGGAATCACTTGCGTGCTGTGATTGTAGTCAAGTCGCCGCTCGAATTGGGATGTCAAGTGTCAAGTCTTGTCATGCAGTCACGCTCTACTAATTACAGCTATGCCGTCACTCCACCAACCGTCCACGTTTGCCTTCTGTCACGTCTATATCCCCACTCTCTTCACAACCCCCGGATTCTCCTCCACGGAAAGTCAAGCATCCATCATTGTCTCCAGAACCTCAGATTGACATCTTACCGGACTCTGAACCCATCAAACAACTGCAGTTGCCTAATTGGGAAAGGCAAGGGTGCCCACTGTAAGAACTCATCGCCAGCATTGGAATGCCACAAGATCATGCCACCCAAGCCGCCTTTCACCTATGCACAATTAATTTGTCAAGCTAGCAAGGCTACCGATGGCAAGGCTACTCTGTAATTGGATTTATGACAACCTATAACTATTAATAGTGCACGGAGTGAATTGCCATCCTTCTCTAAATATGTCACTGAGTGATTTTCATAGAGTTCTGTGCGGCATAATCTGTGTTTTGGTCGTGCTTTTCTGAAGATGGAGCGTTGTGGCGGGGACAGAGGCAAAGGCTTTTTCTGGGACTGAGCAAGAAGCTACAGCTTTGCAGGACGTAGCTCAGAGTGCTGGAACAAAAGATGGACCGAGTCAGCCTGGAAAACGCAAGGCGTACGCCTTCGGATCTACTGCTAAAACGGAGCATCAAAGGAGAGCCTAAAGGTCTCCCTTCCACTCCCCTCACGCCAACTTCGCTTTTACCGAAAGCATTGTATGTGATTGCACCACAATTATCTACCCTGGTACAGGTGCCTAATCAAAAATGCGACGATGGTAACATGATTGTTTTTCTCTATAGCAGCATCTTCTCATCCCATGGCATTTGCCTTCACACCACCCAGAGAGCCCCCATAGCTCCCCGAACCAGTCAAAGACGCCGGTAATGCACTCTCCACCCTGTCCCCTCTCCTTGAACACGAACCCTGACGTATGGAACTCCATCCATGCTCACGTGGCTATGCCCTGCTACTCACCCAGCCCATTTTTCTTTTTCGTTCTGTGTTTGTCTCTTTCGTATGACACAATTTGTATATTTATCAGAGGTAGTGAGCCTCCATGGTCAGTAGACTACTGCAGACTGTGTGCTGTGTACACCACGTTACAAATTATTGAAAAAATAATAGTGGCGGAGTGTCACTGTGTGACAGGCCTTGACAGGTGCGACGCCATCACCTGATGTGACATCCCAATTCAAGCGGCGACTGGATATTTTTTTTATCCACACGGTGGGTCTGACCCAGGTTCGAACTGAGGACCTTCTGTGTACCCAGGAATTAACTCAGGTTAGACAGACGTGACTACGCCATCGACCCACGCCAAATATTGGGATAATTAATAATATATACTCCTGATGTCTGAACTCGGTCTACAGAACCGGCAGACTTTTTGAATCCACAATTCACCGTGAACTATTTACGTGAGAGTATCCCAAAATGATAGTCCATCTTATCGTGGTTCTCCGCACTCTATCTGCGAGGTCCCTCTCCTTCCCATATATTACCACTCTGCGAATGTGAAAGAAGAAAAGAGGCATGGATCTATTCCCTTTTTACTTGCCAGTGCAGATGCAGCTGTGCAAGCAGCTGGTGCACCCATTGCTGCCAGTTTGGCTAGAGAAATCACTCAATCTTGCTCACTTGGTTATATCCTATTGTAGTCACCCAGCCCATTTTTCTTTCTATGTTTGTCTCTTTCATATGACATGATTTATATTTGTCAGAGGCAGTGGTCAGTAGACAGGTGACTTAACATCCCAATTCGAGCGGCGACTTGACATCTAAATATCTGCCGTATACGACTACGTGTCCCACTAAAGCAACCTCACTATTCCCTTTTCCCAATGCATTCTGTCCACTTGCTGCCGCACCCGAGACTAGAAAGGTCCACTTTTGTTGGCCTGCACCAAATCAACTCTACGTAAGGCAGGCAAAAAACATGCCTGTGCTTAAATGGGACCCAAAACTGTAACTCATCATTCTGACCCACCATCCATTCAACCTCCATGTCGTATGGGACAGGCTCATATCCATGAGTAGCATTCCGGTGCTGAGTTGCAAGGTTCACTATGTCTAGATCAAAGTGAGAATAGGACACGAAGCACAACATGTCTGATGTGTCAGTTGCAGAGGGCAGATGGGACATTGAGAAACCAAAAGCTGGAAAAGGAGCTTGTTCCAGTCAAAGCTTACAAGGGGAAAAATAAAGCAAGAGAAACATTCCATCAGTTATTTCTTGTGTCTCCTCTGAACTGTTAATATTTCTAAATAACTAATATCCCTACTGGTTACCCATGCTGATGTTCATAGCTTACTGTTGACGTTACCATAATTATGGCGAAGAATACCACCCAGAAGCTTCGCGACTTGAGTGGGGTCTTCCTGTATTATCTACGAAACACTGTCAGGTAAAAAGCACCATCGCAAAATTGAGACATACCATGTGGCCGAGATCTTCCACATATGACACAGTCCCGTAGGTACTACCTCTAACGATAGATGCAATCTCATCTTGAACGACTTTAGGGCTCAGGAACGATTCTGTTGGTCTCATTGCTGGACAACAGGCGCAGATAAACTTACTTATAATCAATGCGTTTTCCGAAGATGGCATCGACTCTACAGCGAGTGAGGGATATCACTTTCAGCTGGTCTAGTGCATCGTGTTGATCCTGAAGATTATTGTAGGCTAAGCTGTGCGTCAACCTCGGGAAGCTCAACGTGACGCCAGACTGTATATCGGGATAGATGCGAGTGGGCAATGGTCTTATACTGAATTTCTGAGGGGCGCCAAGGTGGAAACGTCAGAATCAACTGAAACAGCCGATGATGAAGAGAGTTACCATATGTACATCCAAGACGCGTTGGTCCCACGATTTCCAAGGAGATCTCTGCTCTGCCCAAGACTTCGCCTCTGCATGAGAAGGCCAAATGTCACGGCGTGAACCACTGGATCTACTTAGCTGCTTAACCGCTTTCTGTATGCCCAGATCATTTGTCAATAGGTTTTTCGAAATGATGGCCGGTTCAACCAGGATCATGGAGTCATAAGGGTTAACACCTGACTGATATCGCGCGGTAGATAGAATACTATCAAAGACGCATTATGGCAGATCCACAAGGTATTGTTGGACACATACCCCGAAACAGCGCCTGCAGAGTGACCCACAAAAACGACTTTGTGGCTCCCATCCAGTAGACCAGAACGAAGAAGACAGACAAACGCATCTCCATATTCATAGCATGCTAATTGAATAACCAAAGTGGTCAGAATGAGGAATCGCGACGAACATGTACTTTACTCACAGATATACCGCTTGCCATTATCCAGTTCATTTTCGTTCAAAATGGCACTCTCGCCGTGGTCTTGGCAGTCAATTGCCCAGGCTTCTTTAATCATTGCACTACCTGCTGCATGATCTTGTTCAAACAACTCCTTGATGACAGGCTCCCAATGTTCCTTATCTGCCATCCGAGTTGACGATGATAAGCATACCAGTGGGTTTAGAAGGCTCACGAAATCCTAAGCCGTGGGCAAACAACACAATGATCTGTGCAGATTTTGGCACATTGGAAGCAACATTTGGGAGTTGCGGCGTGTATCGCTTGAGGCTAGCACGAATTCGGTCGGGGTTTTCAAGAATAAAGGGATCTATGGTGAGCATCGACAGTTGTGGTGAGAGAGAGTAAAGTAGAGTGTGATTTATTTCTAGAGGAATATGGATTCCCGTAGCCGAGATGCCGGGTACAAATTCTAAATTTGGGAGGGAAGATCTGGGAAAGCTCTCCCTGGATACCTTTTTAGTTGTAGTTATGTAGATCAGTATGTTATACCATATATATATTGCACACCTTCAATTCTTTTATTAATGCAGTCACGATTTTATTCGTAGTGGATGGTGCTGAGTTTTCCTCTCCCCATGCTCAACAGGCCAAGTTGAGTGCATTGAAACGCTTGAACAGCTTGTGGCAGGATGGAGGGTCAGCTGTTAGCCTCACTTTCTCTCAGAGGGAAAGCAAAGACTTCCAAATGTGATCACACCATCTGTTTCAACGTTTTTAATGGCATGTGCTAGGTCGATACCATCAATCACCTCTACTGCATTCTATATTTGTTTAGCAGTTGGAGGAGGATTATAAACAGTTCCACTGAACTGTAGGCTTTTTACTTTTCACTCAATCAAGTTGTTTAAAATCTGTTTGGTAATAAAACTTCAAAAACAAAAACAAAAGAAGAAAGCTTTATACTTCCATATTATGTGACAATGTGACATCGCATCCGGTAATTCGTTACGGGAATCAAAGACATATTGGATAACCTGAGGGATATGGTATCCACTCCATTCTGTGCCTAGCTCGACATTCAGAATCTAGCTGGATTAAGCAAAGTTTGGGATCTACTATAAAGCTAGCTCTTCCATCTTTTTTCACGGTACCATTTTAACGTCCCTCAAGATGTATCCAACCGTACTTTTCATGTTTTGCGGTTCATTGTCTTTGATTTATATCTTGTTGGGATTGAGACGCAAAGCCAGACGGCGGATGCCTCCTGGTCCTTCTCCTGGGCTTTTAGGAGATAATCGATGGGATGTCCCTTTCTACGAACCATGGAGGAGATACACGGAATGGCATAAGATATATGGTGAGCTTTTTTTCAAAAAAAAATTCGTATGATCTATCGCCTCCCCTGAATGGCTCTGGTCTGGTCCCTCAGGCGACATTATCTCCTTCTGGCTTGGCAGCACGCCTATCATTGGTATGCATCATCTTCGTTCTCTCCCCTGGTAAACATCAGCTCATATTTTCCCTCCAATTCTAGTTCTGGGCACCCTAAAAGCCGCTACGGATGTTCTAGAAAAGCGAGGCAACATCTATTCCAGTCGACCACGTAATATTCTTGGGTCAGTAGTCACCCATTCAGCGATTTAGCTGACCTTTTTCTTTTTTTTCTTTTTTGGGTTATGAAGGGGGGAACTTCTTTCGGGTGGAATGCGAGGAATTGGGATGCCATATGGTCCGCGATGGAGGAATTGGCGAGCTGTGAGTGCACTTTTGAACTTTTTTTTTTTTTTTGTACTTGGGCACCTCATTGAAAAGCTTTTTTTTTGAAGCTTATACATGCTGGTCTGTCTATCGATGCTTCGCAGTCTTACAAGTCACTTCAATCGTTAGAGTCCAAGATACTTCTCAAGGACTTGTTGGGTGCGAAAGACTCGGAGGAATATGGTCAGCATCTTCGTCGGTGAGTGTCTTTTTTTTTGATCCAATTTCACGCGCATCTTATATATATTTATCTTTGGGTAGGTATGCTATTTCTGTTGTTTCGAGCGTTGCGTATGGCCAGAGAGTTCGGGACATGAATCAAAAAATTGTGAAAGAAAACCAGGAGATTGATCATTGTGAGTGCGAGCATGTTCGTTTTTGTTACCAAATGTATAGTTTTATATTACAGATATTATCAAGTCAGTAACGAGTTACTTTATTGTTGATGAGACTTCAGCTGACCTTGGGTCATTGTTGATAGGACATTGCAAGTTCCTCTTCTCTTGTACTGTTTTGCTCGACTGCTGACTGGACTGAAGGGACCCCAGTAATTCTCGGGTCGACAACGTGAGTGGATTCGTTTGCCCGCTTCTGATATTATTCTGACGGATAGAATCAGTGGCCCATTCTCCTTTATCTCCCGGTACGAATCTCAATGTACAAGGACATAGAGTGGACCTTGAATCCATTGCAGAAATGGCTACAGTGGTTCCGGCGCGAGCCAGAACAAATGCGCCAACGCGATACTAGAGTCTACCTCGGCCTGTTGAATGACGTGCGAGAACGTGTAGAAACAGGGATTGCTATGTCATCTATCGCCAGCAAAGCTCTTGAAAAAACAGCCAATTGGGGCCTTAGTGATATTGAAATTGCCTACGCTCTGAGTGCTCCTTGGCAAGCAGGCGTTTCAACGGTAGGTTCGCCAGTAGGCTGGATAATGATTAATTATTCACGATGACTTGAGAGTGTTTCTACTTATATGATGTTCATCGGTGAGTGAGCGTCAGCCAAGTTGGCGGGTCAGCTATTATTGACCTTTTGCCTGTGCACAGTGGCTATGCTGCACTATCCCACCGTGATGAAGAAGGCACAGGAAGAACTTGATCGTGTTGTTGGTATTGGCAGACTGCCTGAATTTGATGACATGGAACGTCTGCCTTATATTCAAGCTGTTGTGAAAGAGACGCTTAGGTGGCGGCCTATTCTGCCTCTGGGTGTGGCGCACAGCAATATCTGTGATGACGTCTACAATGGCATGTTTATCCCCAAGGGTAGTAGGGTCCAGGCGAATGTTTAGTAAGTAACAAGACATCATGATATTTCAATGAATTCAATCTTTCTCACAGCGCCATGACTCAAGACTCCGAGGTTGGCTTCCAGTAGTGGACGGTGGCCTGCTGACCGACTCATTTAAACAGATGTTTCCGAATGCTGATTTGTTCCAGCCCGAGCGATTTCTGGATGGGGGGACCCCTACCTTTACGGCGGGGTTCGGATTTGGTCGGAGGATATGTCCAGGCATGCATCTTGCTATGAACTTGCTTTTGGTGTTGGTCGCTCGGTTGGTAGATTCATCACACTATCGCCTATGATTGAGCTTTGTTCAGGACCTTGTGGGCCTTTGATGTCGAGCCAAAGCTGAACTCGCTTGGAGAACGTATTCTGCCGGGGACTGAAATGATGGAGGGACATTCGTTGGTTCAGCCTCGTAAATTTAGCTACGACCTCATTCCGCGCAGTGCTGGTGTTTGTGGGGTGATTGCAGAAGAGGCTGCAAAGGCCGAAGAGGAGCTGGTGGCGTGGGCATAGCGTAGTGATGTTCGCAGTGTACTATGAATAGAGCAGCAGACACGTGAGTGGCTGGCGATGGCAACGAGGGATCACGTGTGAGTGGCAAGGCAGGTCGATGTCTCGCTACGAGCAGGGACGGCGAGGGTCCAAGATCACAGTGGAGTACTACCGCAGTTCGCTGCACAAGCCCCGTCCCACACAGCCGTCGTCGTCGTCGTCCCCGTCCACCACCCACCCCTCCTCGTCGCCCGCAACAACCCAGCCCTCGCCACACCCATCCCCCACCCAGCCCCCACTCCATCCCCAGCGCAGGCTCTCCCAGCCGCCCACATCCCCGGAATCCCCGTCCCAGGACCCCACACCTCGCTCTCGCAGCGCAACCACCACAAAGCCCAAGAAGAGCGTCTTTGGCTCCGTCCTCGACGTGTTCAAGTCCAACCAACGCCTCGAAATCAGCACTCCCTACGACCCCGTCCATCTCACCCATGTCGGCTACAACCCCTGCACAGGCGAGTTTACTGGTCTCCCCAAGGAATGGCAGCAGCTTCTCCAGGAGAGTGGCATCTCCCGCTCAGAACAAGAGAAAAACCCCCAGGCTGTCATGGAAATTGTCAAGTTCTACCAGCGCGACTATGATCCCTGGGACAAGCTAGGCAACGTCGGCGGCGATTCTCTCCTTGCTGACTTTGCAAATCCTGTGCGTTTCTTTCTCTTTCTCTCCCTCTCTTCTTCCTTGCTGACCACCTGCCCAGCGCTCTCCCCCTCCTCCTCCAAAAAAGCTTTCCTCAGGCCCTATCACCGCCACATCAGCCCCTGTCGATCGTGCTTCTGCCAGTCTGGTTCCTGCCGCCCATCGCCCTGCACCAACCCCTACTCCTGCGCTTGATCGATCTGCATCAACTCGTGCACCCCCCAAACCCCACAAGCAGACAGATCTCAGTCGTGCCAATACCACCCGCGATCGCAGCTCTCCTTCTCATCAGCCTGCCTCTCCCAATCCCCCTTTCCACCAGCCAAATAAGCTCGTCAAACCTTCTCCCGGCAATTCATCAACCGATCTCCCTCTCAAATCGCAATCCAATCCATCCTCCACCCAGAAAGCCCCTCATCAGCAGCCCGTCCAGTCTCTCGCAAAGGTCTCCGGTGTCGCTACGCCCAGGCGACGAGAGAAAAAGGTCGACAGGGCAAAGGAGCAGGACATCATCAAGCGCTTGCAGCAAATCTGTACCGATGCTGACCCCACCAAGCTCTACCGCAGCCTCGTCAAGATTGGTCAGGGGTAAGTGCCTGACTCGGCCACCTCACCCCCTTTCCTCACATGTCATTAGTGCTTCTGGTGGCGTCTATACTGCCTATCAAGTCGGTACCAATCTCTCCGTTGCTATCAAGCAGATGGACCTCGAGAAACAGCCAAAAAAAGATCTCATCATCAACGAAATCCTCGTCATGCGTTCTTCTCGTCATCCCAACATCGTCAATTATATCGATTCTTTCCTTCACAAGAACGATTTATGGGTCGTTATGGAGTATATGGAAGGAGGCTCCCTCACCGATGTCGTTACCGCTAATCTCATGACAGAAGGTCAGATCGCCGCTGTATCCAGAGAAACCACCCAAGGCTTGGAACATCTGCATAGACATGGTGTTATCCATCGCGACATCAAGAGTGACAATGTCTTGTTGAGCATGGCCGGTGACATCAAACTCAGTAAGTCTCCTGATTGGCCTCGGATCACTCTATTCAATCCCCACACACAGCCGACTTTGGTTTCTGTGCTCAAATTTCCGATCCTGCCTATGCCAAACGTACAACTATGGTTGGTACCCCCTATTGGATGGCTCCAGAAGTCGTCACACGGAAGGAATACGGATCCAAAGTGGACATTTGGAGTCTAGGCATTATGGCTATAGAGATGATTGAAGGTGAACCTCCGTATCTGAACCAGAATCCGCTCAAAGCGTTGTATTTGATTGCGACCAATGGTACTCCCAAGATTGCCAACCCCGAGAATCTGTCCAATGTGTTTTCGGATTATTTGGCGAAATGTTTAGAGGTGGATGCGGACAAGAGGCCGAGTGCGACTGAGTTGTTGCAGGTGAGGATGTTGCTTTTTTTCGTTTTCTGTGGGTGTGCTGATCCCTTTGTTATCCAATAGCATCCGTTTTTCAAATTGTCAGAGCCGCTTCGGACGTTGTCACCCCTCATCAAGGCAGCTAGAGAAATTGCAAAGACCAAATAGAAGAGACCGATGAGTCGTCTAGGACTGTCATTTCTTGACTTTTTTTCTTTCTTTTTTTCTTTCTTTCTCTTTTGTCATGATCCACACATACCTACCTAGTCGTGCACGCTTCTTTTGATTGATTGATTGGAGATTTACGTATGTTGCGCTATAATTCTCTCACATACACACATACATATACACATACGCATACGCATACGCACACACACGCACATGCACACGCACACACTCTTCAAGTTTGGTGGGAGAGGGAGAATCTTGTTTGTTTGTACTTGACTTGTTTTTTTTTTCCTTCTTTTTTCCTATGTACGTAAATAAACAAATGTGGATTTGTTTGTTTCTCGGCAACCTCTGACGAGAATTTTCAGAAGAAACTCTTCAGTGTAAGAGAACATTTGTGATTGAAATGTAATAAGATACAATGAAAATAAAAAAAAGATACCAACAAAAAGTCTGTTAGAAATGAGGAGCCCAACCTAAACAAACATCAACCTCCAAAAAACAACAACAACAGCAACAACGAACCACTCACCAGTGAAAATCTTTGCAAGATTAGAAGGATCCGTAGCTTCTGCAATAAGCTGGTTCACCGTATATTCCACACTCAATGATTTATCCAGTTTACGAGCAACAGACGAAAGTGCCCGATCAGCTGCTTCTTCAGCTGTATTGCTACTCATATCAATACTGATACCGAACCCATAACCTTGTCCTTGTCCTTGTCCTTGTTGTTGTTGTTGTTGTTGTTGTTGTTGTTGTTGTTGTTTTAATAAATCAGGTGGGTGGTTTTGATTTTGGTTTTGGTTCTGTTCTGGTGCTATCGTTGCTTGACGTTCGGATCGTTGTGCATTTTGTAGTTTTCTATCACTCATAGTCCTGTTTTCGAATATTCATATTTTGCTCACAATCACACACACGCAAAAGGGATTGAGAACTTACCATGAATGTAATGGATCATGTTTAAACACTTCGAGCACAGTCATGATGACATCCGATCCACTCCGAAGGACACGCAGAGTCTCTTCTGCGCATCGTTGAAAAACACCCTGCGTACCTGAACTTCCCATCCCGTCAACCATATCCGCAGTCATACGGAATGGAACAGTCTCAGGTACAGGCAACAATTTACCCTATTTTTTTTTTTTAAAAAAAAAAGAAACGCATCACTGAGTCTCAAAATGGATCACAACTTCACAATGAGCAATCACCTGATCAAAAGCAATTCCTAGATCGATATGAACAACTTCTCCTGAACGATTGTCCAACAAAATATTGGATGTATGTCGGTCTCCCAGTCCGAGAATGTGCCCAACAATCGAAGTGGTAGCGACACTACGAGTATACTTCAACCGCATGGCAAACCATACTACCGGTGATCTGCCCTGTTCGGAAAAGTAGTGTCGCATCACAGGCTTGAATACTCTCCGAACGTCAAAAAATTGTTGTAATAATTTTTGTCCATCGGCATCTATACGAAATTCTTCTTGGGCTTTTTGATGTCGAGATCTGAGCTCCCTTTCCGATATATCTTGAGGTCGGAATCTAAGTTTAGGATCAGAACATAGTTACTGACACCACGTCATCAAATGCTTACCGCTTATGGGCTGCCGATAACCATTCCTTCAGGGGAGTCGTCTCCGTAACAAACTCGATGAGACCAGACTGACTGTCCAGTGGTATGACTTTGTAACCTCTTACGCTCAGTTCGCGGCGCTTCGTCTGCCTATCCCGACGTAACACGGCGTTGACAACATCAAAGACCTGTTCCATTACCGCATCCTGGCGCAAATCGTCGTCTTCCGAACCCTTGAACTATTTCCATACACAATGTTAACAAAGTGCAAAAAAAAGAGCACTGTAACGCACCAACTGTTTGTACCGGTTGTTCCTGGATGAAATACAGACAGATATCTTTGGCAAGTTGACACCACCTGCAGTTCGAAATTGCTTCTCGAAACCTTGAATCCACTCACAATCGGTGTATTTCATGCTGGGATCTATAGGAGTGGAAATAGTGGGGACGGGTACCCTGAGATCCTTGATACGACAGATAAGAAGGTCATTGGGAATGCTGTTGGACTTTCCCCAGGCATTGCCCTGACTCTTCAAGGAATATTTAGCCCACTCCCAACAAGCATTGCATAGCTTCTCAATATCCGCGATCTTATCCGACACTGTCGGATCTGCACGTAATCTCTCAAACATGGTTTGAGCTGCAGAGCCACGCTCCATTTGAGTTGATATTAATGTTGGCGTCATCAGTCGACCGGATTGTCGCCTTGAGAAATTCCCCACTATGCGTTCGGTATGGGGAAGCAGGCAATAAAGCTGGTATGTACTGTGAAAAGGATGTTCTCGACACATGCGCAGCACCATTTCTTGTAGGTTTTCTTGACTCTTTGGCAAATCGCCGATCGGCAAGGAAAGTCTGGCAGTAAGTTGATGCTGAGTGCTATTATTAGAATCGAATCATCAGTGTCCATGGAAAACTTTACTGCAAGGAAGATCATCTTGTAAGAGGGTACGCGAGACAAGGAGACGTCTATCGTGTTTTGAAGGTCCTCTCCACCATCAAAATTAGCAAACCACAGTGAACAAAATCGAATTGGGGCATCATCATCAAAAATGTCTGCAACTTCCAGAGATCTTGCAAACATCTCCATAGCTTGTCGCAGAAATCTGTCACGATCAGTGTTGTGCTTTCGGAATTGTTCACTGTCCTCCTGAAGCAGCTTATTGGCTTTCCCATGCTGCCTTTTGAGCCTCCGCTGCTCGTCCTGATCTGAAGTTGAAGCCAATTCCTTACTCAGTTCCTCGACTTCCTGCCTCTTCCTCTCGACATAAACTCGCCAGCGGATTGCGTCAGGTGACTTGAGAATCGCTTGGTATTGTTGTTCAGCAAAAACAGCACAGTCATGATATACAGTTGCACGGCTCCGAGATGACTCAGTATCAGATAGCGGTCCGACTCCTAGTTCATGAATGGCTTTCTGTAGGTAACTCTCCCAGATAGTGGTTGGCTTTTCCAAGCATGCGGTAGCCATCCAGGATCCCTGGAGCAGAGATGAGCGGAATCTCTAGATACGATCTGCTAAAACCCACCAGCCTTGCGCGAAGGAGAGCACGATATGTCGTCCTTTGAACATCACAGTTTTGCAATCGATCCAGAGGGTCAACTACCTTTTGGAGATACTGAATGGCAATTGTTTGTTCTCCTTGCTCCCATAAGACGTTGGCGAATTCTTCCGAAACCTCTGGCGAAGACTGAGGATAAAGTTTGTGGGCCCGCATGATCGAATTTAGTGCGATTTGTACTTGATTGGCACCTCGAGCCGCTTGAGAAAGACGGATAAGGCATCGCTTTTCTAGTTCTTTCAAATCATTAGCGAAAGGGGTGGTCATATTCCCGATTTGTTGACGCTCTTCCCTTTGTCTCACGGAGTGTAATAGCGAGATTCGAGTTGCCATTATGGTCTCTAAGTCCAGAAAGCTGAAGATCGAAAGTGAGTGTGAGTTTCCGGGATAAATGAAGAATAAACGCACTCAAAGTGTGAGTCGATCTCGATATACTTTGACCAATCATCGATCTTGACCTGGCGCTTCTGGAGCCGAGTTTGGATAGATCCTCTTCTCCAATCATTAACCTCCTTCAAGCACATTATCTCCCGAACAATTTCTCGTATCTCGATTAAGTTCTCTGAGCCCAAGGTTCTAAGTCTCTCCATTGTGCAGGACATGCCTTTGTCAATTACTTCATCAACCAGGCGGCTATTTCGTTCCTGATATACTGCACGGATCGCAAAATACAAGGACGACTCCGATGAGTACTCTTTGCGTTCCGGCAAATCCCAAGTCTCGGTTCGCCACCCAAGACGATAGTCTAAAGAAGTGGAACCGGTGGAACCGGTAGAACGAAGGGTATTCATCACAAGGTGGTTAAAACCCCATGAGCTGAGGGATTGCAGTAAACTGTCTGTGCTAGTTGCATTGTCTGGTTCTGCCTCGAGTGTTGCTCCGTGAAACTGAAGCGCTTTGTCCCATTGTTTCTCATGGTGATATCTACGAGAGAGGAACTGGTGCAGATCTGCCGGCTTGATACCATAAAATCCGTCTGGTTCATCGATATGAGAGTATATCTCATAAAAAAGCTCTTCTGAGGAAGTCGAGGTTTTAGATTGCTGTAGTGGGTGGTCTATATTAAGTTCCAAGAAAAGTAGAGCAGTCGTATATGCCCCACAAATAACCGCATTCTTGGCAAGAAGCTCATAGTCAAGCTTTAGCCAACTGTTCGACGACAGGGGGACGTCCCTCAAAGGAGGAAACTGCCGGAGGTGGAGGACAGTATCAATGACGGATTGTCTGGAGGCCACACTTGTGTGTTCGGAGACTAGGACGGACGTGAGATAGTCTGTGAGGAGGCGGCGATATGTCTTCGATGTATATTTCCCATCAGTAATTTCGGTCTGCAAAATACCATGAATTAACATGGGAAGAAGCTCTCTGGCGAGGTCAGCATCGGTACTCAGGATGGGGGAGAGTTGAGCAAAGAAGGTGTCATATTCTGCAAGACAGTCGCTGAGCCTAGTACTCAAGACCATAACCCATTTACTGAAATTCGTAGTGAACTCGAGCATGCTGTCTAGTGCCAGCACTTCAGTCAGCTTAGAAGGTGGTCGTATCCCTGCACGCCTTGGAAAGGCTCGAAGGTATCCCAACTCGCTATTATAATCACGAGGACCGTTGTGTGTTTCTAGATGATCCAGAACAGCCATGATTCGGCGCAATGTTCGATACGCGGAAAAGACATGGCTCGAGGAATGATTGTTCAATTGTTGGAACAATGCATGAATAACAACTTCGCGGATGAAGCGCAGGCTTTGTGCTGATTCATTCTTATGGGCGAAGGCACGTCGATATTGATCATAGACTGAAGGGCGATGTTCACCTGTTAAGCCACCGATATCTCCGTGATTCAAAAACAAGAGAGATGCGAAAGCTTCAATATCTTCTTGTTGAAGTTCAGTTTTGACTGGAATGCAATCCTTCAGGCGCCAAAAATCAAGTCCAGGACTGTAATCTTTAAGTTTCCCTCCTTTCAGGATATGATCATACATGCACCTCACTAGACGGAATTTATTATAAGTGATTCTATCGTCCAGGAGGATGGCAGCCATGCTTTCTGATGATTTTTCTGACGCAATATGCGCTAAATCGGGCGCAGCAGGATACGGCCAGGTTGGCAAAGCCCGAAGGACTTGTAAATGTACGGCAGCACCGGACAACAGAATGGCTTGCTTGTCAACCCAACCCATCAAGGAAAGGCCCAGTTTTTGTAGGTCATCATAGCGCGATCTGGCGTATTCATGAGAAATGCTACAGATACGGATGATGATATCCGAAAAAGCCGTATCTTTGATCTTTCGCTCCCCATAGAGACTGAACGCCCACTCAAGCATCGACTGAGCTGCATGAGCGAGGTCCGGCTCAGTCAAAAGTGTTGTAGAACTTTGAACAAGCGAGTGAAGCAATGTAGAATCAACAAAATCTTCCCAGCGAAGGGATATCCACACAGCCAGAGCATTGGCTAAACGGAGTTGCTCATTCACGACTGGGGACTGGTGTATAGCAGCAAAGAGGCCGTGAAGGATATGGTATGTCATAGGTTTCATTGGTACTTCGCGGGATCTGTTCAAAAGCCAGGCGAGGGTACGGAGCACAACTGAAATGCTAAAGGCGGGAAGATTGGGTTCATGGACCTCACAGCTATCACTGAGACGGTATTTAACAAGTTTGGCAAAGGTCTCTGCAATTTTCTTTCCTTTTGCTTCCAAGTTCTGATAGATATCCCCGGTGGACGAAATGGCTTGGTCTGAGAGCGACCGAACAACTGCCAGTGCAACTGCATCAGCATTTTCCTGCAAATCTTGATCAAAGTCTGTGCCGTAAGATGTCTGCCGCAGGTGCTGATCAAGCTCTTGGGCATTATCCCCTTCATCAGAATGGTGCAGAAACCAGTATGCAGAGACAGCTCCGACGATGTTGCCAAAACACTCAAGATACGTAGCTTCTGGCGAGACACCAACTAATTTACAATGAACCTCGAACTTGGGCCTAGACTGGCTCGCGACGTATGTTGGAGCAAATGCTGACAAGGTAAAGCAGGCAGCTTGTTTCCGATCCTCAAAACCGATGAGGTGGGGAGGGATGCGAGTAAAATCGCCTTCATTTGACTTCATCATCGAGTACCCCATTTGTGAGGCATAAGCTTCGAACAAAGACGAAGGGCTTAAATTGAGACATTCGGATACTGAGTACAAGATGGCCTCGATATGTGACGAGTACTCTCCGGAGAAGAGGCAAGTTTCAATTAGGTGCCAGTAAGGGCCTCGACGGACCGATGAGCTAGCGACCATGATGTTTCCCAACACCAAGAAACGGGATAAGATATGTTCATACCTGATGTTACGGATTGAATTTCATGCACTCTATACAATACGATAACGACTCACTGGTGTACCTCAACCCCATCATAAAATTCCCGGATTCCCGTATATAATTTCGAAGGATAGACATCTAATCGTTGTATGGCATGGAATAGGCGAGCATTCAAAACTGCTACCCGAAACCGGATTCTGATATCATTATCTTGATTCCATGTTTGTAACGGCAGGTAGTTGAGCAAAACATCAACTGACAGCCCTTTATTCTCTGATAAGAGCAACCATTCGAGTGCCTGCGGCTCTTGTAATGTCATCTTATCGACAAAGCGAACGAAAGCGTCACGCTCTGTTCTGTATTTCGCTTTTCCTTTTCTGTGGCTCTTAAGCAACCATTTCGGCAACGCATCGACCTGGTTTCTCACTTCGACATTGGTCAACCATAAATCCAAGATGGAGTGTAAGAACTTGGAGACAATCTGTTGCATTTGCTCGCTTTGCTCGTACTCATATGATCCAAAGAAATCATCTAGAATATCCAAGCATCGTTGAAGATTATTGCCAAGGCTGAATGTTCTCCTCCTGATCTCGGCTAAGAGGAGAGAGAAACCGATGAGGAATCCATTAGCATTAACGATCCCACATTCGAGAATGGTATTGATAGTATAGATGTCTTTGGTTGGTTCCCCTGAAACAGATTGGAGCAGTGGACCAGCAGCTAGGAAGCGCATGCAGACTTCCAAAATTCGCGCCAAGTGAGCGTCATTTCCAGGGATTCCTTGCGAGGTGGAGCCCATATTACTGCTAGCAATCCTGGTTGGACCAAAGCTATCACGATCATCGTTTTCAAGTCCTGGTGCGTTATCGGTTGCCAATGTTCGGCTGGAAATCAACGCTGAGAACAGCTTGCGGAGCATTACAATGACCTGACAAAGATGTTTTTCTGCCTAGAAACTGACCTCAACAGCAATGAGATAAAATGAAATAGAGCCACGCACATCTGGTAGCTGCCATATAATTCGCAATAGATTCATTCGCTGCGCTTTTGCATGCCTTTCGAGGGAGTCAAACTTTTCTGCAAGACTGTAAAATACGTGCTTCTTAATACCGGAACCCGTTCCGGGAGGCAACATCGTCTCCCAAGCTGAACTTTCAAGAGCCTCTTCTTCTTCATCCAGGAGGACGAGAGGTTCAAGAGCATGTAAAACACTGGCCTTCTCAGCGACATTCCAAGTCGAACCATCTAAGGAACGGATGACGCTCAGAATCAATTTTGTCGACGCTTGTACTAGGTGTCGGTTTGCTGCGATACCATTGTAAACGAGTAATGATTCAAAAATAAGTGATATAAGAGCACAATCTACTGTTTGGCGAGCGACATCAGCGGTCATGCTGATGCGATTTTCCCACTCATCGGATAACGATTCCAAGTTTCGTAAGAAGATTGCTGAAATCTTGCGTTCGCGAGTTTGAGGGGGCATTAATTCGGTGATTCCGACTCCCACATTAATTTCCCTTACAGCAGAGGGTATCTGACTATCTGTAGCCCTGATAGGAGTCCGCTGACTAGGTGAAGGTAACTTGGCTGATAACAAGAATTCTCGGACGTTTTTCTCTGCACTCTCTTTTGTAATTACAGCGGCAATACTGCAAGCAGGAAGTAACGAGTGCGATACCAGAAAGCTTTCTCGCGTTACACCACAAACTGCCTGAAGTAAGTTGATACCGTCGTGTAATGTTTGTGGTGTAGGCCTAAGTTTCGTTGCCTTCCAGTGATCAGTCATCCAGCCAATGACCTTATCTTCGAGATGCATGCGATATAATCGGGCATCTTGATTGGCAATTTTGATACACTGAGACAAGAAGTTGCACACCGAATCATATGGATAGGAGGGGCCTTGGACCTCGAGATCAGATCCAAGGGATTCAATTTCAGCTAGGATGCGATAGGAGGGTAATGGTACTGAAAGACCCCGCGAGGCTTGAAAAATCAGAGCATAAGCAGCATGCGAAGCAGCACGACAGGTTGAAGGGGCATTAATACGTCGGATAGAATGTGTCCAGATTGAGTCCCATGTGGTGTTCTCATATGCGGTCTGTAATTGCGATGACTGAAAATCCTGAGATGGTAGAGTCGAATCCTTTGCTTTTGCCAAAAAGCGCTCCCCGTGAGCGACTGCTGCTAGGCATAAAAATGCCCAATTTTGTATGAGAGGTTCATCTGACGTTGCAAGCTGGATGAGGGAATCGACAATGCCGAGTTTCAAGGAATGATGAATCGACAACCAATGGCGGTCAATCAGGAATAGAAGGACTTGAAGATTGAAGACACAAGTTTGTTGTGATGACCCGCTGTGAATACCAAAAAGAAGAGATGAGATTCCATTGTCCATTTTGCGTTTCTTTTCGCCTTTTACGGGAAGAGGCGTTGCTCCGCTGTTCATTGACTCTGAAAGTTCATACAACTTGAAAGAAATGAGAGGACGAAAGATAGCTTATGGGTCAAATCTGAAATACCTTAGCTGCGCAGTCAGCTTGTGTCTCAATTACGGCCCAAGAAAGCGCCTGACCAGAATCAAAAGGCCATCCTGCGCGAAACGTATGTGCAATAAAAGGTTCCATCGTCTGATCTCCTGTCACCTTGGAACTAACATCAAGGCGCAGAGAATCCAGGTTGAGACCCTCAATTCCCCTACGCTGCGCTGCCTCCCCCTCAAGGGTGTTGTACAGTTTCCATAAAGCCCCAGCTGGGTCGTACGAGTCTCGGACAGATTTGAGACCAAAATCCGCCGTCAAATAGGATAAAAGGGATCGAATGACAATAATGAGGTGTTCCTTGATTCTCTTGTCCTTTGTATTCCACAACATAATCAGATAATTCCAGGCACTGCGAGCAAATTTTTGCGTGTCCTTGACATGATTGAGGGCCAAGTGATCTAGGGCAGCCGAAAGTGCCAACAGGTAATCGAAAAGTAACGATGAATCAGCAGGGTAGAGCTTCAAGAACCGCTGAAGACGTGTGAAAATAGCTCGAGGTAGTTGAGGATTATCGGGAGAGAGAATGGGTGCCCCAGCATAAGTAAGTAGAATGGACAGAATTGCCACAAACTCGACTTGCTCAAGGGAAACAGGAATCAAACCTACATTTTTGGAATTTCTGATCTTGAGTCTCACACTAACAGATGGTGTTTTCGACTTTCCACGCTTCCTCTTTCGCTGTGTAGGAAATTCTTCCTCTTCTTCTTCCTCCTCCTCCTCCTCTTCTTCTTCTTCCCTCTTTCCTGGCAACACTGTCAATTCGTCCCCGGATTCCGACTCCCAGTCCATATTATCTTCTAGGATCGTCCTTGGGGGATCCCTCAATACCACATTAAATGCCAAAGCCAGAAGCCTATTCCAATCGCCATCACTAATATGCTCCAGGTGTGGTTTGAAACCAAGGATACATTTTATAGCTTTCGCATAGTCCAAAGCGATTGGTGTTAAAATCTCCATCCTAAGAACGATTTCGTCCCTCAAATGATGCAACACTTGCCCCATGGCATCCTTTCCAAGATACGTGACGGCACTCTCCACCAACCATCTTATTGTTTTTGCAGCATCGGTCAGCCGTTTCACGACTGCAGGTTTAGGCTGTGTCCTTTTTGTCAATGACTTTGCATATTCTGTCTTCTCCAGTCGGACCATTGTAAAAAGTGCATTGAAAACGAGGATCCAATTTCTATCCTCTGTCTGTCCATCTTCGTGAAGATGGAATGTACGGAGGAACGAGGGCTTTGAAAATGCGGTCCGAATCCCGGTTAGTCCCTCTTGTCGTTCAGCAACTTTCGCGCTCTCCAGATTTTTCAAAACCTCGCCCAGATTTGCCATGGCAAGCCTACTGGAAAACAGTGAGTCAAGGCGACCTTCAATGCCTTCGCACAAATACCAGTCGAATGACGAACAGCTTTACGCGTCTTCCGTCAAGAGATTATATCGTTTTGATAGAAATATCTTTAGTCGTATAATTAAGGATCGCTCATGACCCAGGTTTAAATGTACTTGAGAAATTTGAGTTTATTCTTGTTTACCGATGCACTCCCATCAATCGACGCTCGAAAAATTCTTCTCTTGTAACTTTCCCAAAGCATAATCCCATTTTATCCTCTCTCTATTTTTTTTCCTGTGTGACAGCAATTTTCTGGCCTATTTCTGCCCGGGCAGCGAACTTATGTGCTGTAATCGGTTCTGGTGAGGGCCCAAAGTAACGAACTCAATCTGTCTAATCAACAGATTGGTGGGGAGTATTCGAGAGACGGACTTCTGTTTGGTGGAGTCCATTTTGATTATTAACTCTCCTACATCTTTATATGTTTTGCATTGATATGTATATTTCTCAAACGACCATAGATCAACACTCGACCGGTTCTATACAGCTGCGCAATGTTATAAGATAGGATGGATGTAGTATGGTTCATATATCGAAACAGTCTATCGTTATTTAACGCTTCAATTCTTACCTGGCAAGATCGGTCTCGAGCACTGAGTTATTGCATCTGGTTTACTCGCGACCTTGTTCAGCCTCGTCTTGAGTGGGTACTTTCTTGCCTAAAATATCCTGGACTGTTTTACCCATGGGCGTCGTTTTGTTTCCCATCGCCATATCAAGAAACCAAGGTTTGCTCATGTAATTGCGAATGCTGCATTAAGGGTCAATGTTGGCCAGCAAGGAGCTTACCAAGACTCGCCTGTCAGGAAGGATAACCACAACATTCTTACCAGGAGTAGTGGCAATCTTTGACCCCTCCTCCGTTTTCAACCAGCGAAGTGCACCACTCAAAGCACTACCGCTGCTTCCACCAACCAAGAGGCCCTCTACCTTGATCAGCTGCTCAACACCGGCGAAGGATTCATCATCGCCCGACTTCAGCCAAGTATCCACCTCCTGCTGAACTAACACATCCGGAATAAAATCGTACCCAATTCCTTCAACCACATACGGTTTTCCGGCACCCTCAAGGTTGAGAGATTCTGGGAGGGCCAGGATGCTTCCTTTCTAAGAGCAATTGATTAACAGCCCTAATCTGCTAGCCGGTACAAAAACTCTTCCACTTACAGGATCGATTCCGACTACAATGCATTCCTTGTTATGTTTCTTAACAGCTCGAGATAGACCAGTGACCGTTCCTCCAGTACCTGCGCCAGCAACGATAACATCAACCTTCCCTGACGAGGGTCTCAATGGCGCCGAAGGCGTCGAAACAATAGCTTCAATAATCTCAGGTCCAGTTGTCCATTCATGGGTAAGAGGGTTATTCACCTAAGCATTATCAGAATGGTGCAACGGAAAACAGAGAACTTCGGATACCAACGTTACGATACTGATCCAAGATAACCCCCCCAGGTATTTCCTTCTCCAATCTCCGCGCCACATCTATAATCGGGAAGGAACTCAGCGACGATACTATTTGATATAAATTCCACACGCAACTTATTAAACTTTCAGGCGAATCCCAAGGAACTGTAGGCGTTCGGACGACTGTGGCCCCAAGCGCACATAATGTTGCCTCTTTCTCGAGTGACATCTTTGTAGGCAGGGTGATAATCACTGGATACCCCTTATCTGTAGTTTTAGGCCACGCTTCGAATATATTATATGGTATAGATCACCTTGACGGCGCATGCAAGAGCAAGTCCAATCCCTGCATAGTTTACAAGTCTATCAATGACGTGTACTGCAAGCGAATTCGAGGAACTGAATGAACCTGTATTGCCTGACGTAGGCTCAATAATGACACTTCGACCCGGAATTAAGGTCCCGTCCTTCTCAGCTGCCTCCACCATAGCTTTCGCGATCCTATCTTTCACCGAACCCCCAACAGAAAGAAACTCGGCTTTTCCTACTGTACGACTCAAATCGACAAACAAGCCAAATGCTAGAACCGCACTGATAACTCACACAAGTTACACTTCAATCCATGCAGTTCGGCAATCTTATCAAGCCTGATAAGAGGTGTCTTGCCAACTGCATCCAAGGCATCATCTAGAATTCGTATGGAATGAGACATCTAGTGATGGAAATTCGTCGTCTTGAGGGTGTAGTAGGACAGGCACTTATTCTTGGATATCAACTCGATCGGACGGATCTCACTTACACCCAAATACAGAACGGAATCAATGCATGAGGTTCATATAGCAGAAAGGTTTCTCACCTCTCTCCGGCCTTGGGATTAACTTCCAGTCAACATTGAGGTTTCCCTCCTACTTCCAAATGAATGAAATAACCTCCCTGGTCACATCTACGAGTTTTTCTGTGGTCAGCATGTTGTTCTGCAATTGATATGCTAAGACACGGATGATCCACACTACAAGAACCGAGGTCAATGTACTATCTTTCGGCAGGAGAGGTGAGGGTTTTAGGGACCAGGTAAAATTTTTAAGTCGAAGACTACAATTTTGAAGGGGCCCTCATCGGTTAAACGAGGTCTACTAGTATGGAAGACAGATGTTAAATGTTTGAGCTCGATCCATGAGTTTGGATTCAGCTTCGACTACAAATCATATTAGGCTCCTTGATTGGAGACAACTTCAACCTCGGTTTCATCCTTCCAATCATTTTAATAATTGTAACCACGACTAACAGCTTTTGAATTCTTTGCGGTATTGACTGATGTCATTCCTTTGTATTCTCGATGAGATGTTAATCACCGAGGTGATTTAGCTTGTACAAATTCAGGAATGAACCTTGTCAAAATGGTTTGTGCAATGTCAAATGGTCTTGCACGATGTTTATGGTTGGACGAACCGATTACCAGGGGATGAGACCCCGGTGCTGAGATATCGAGTCGAGACAGAAACTGAATACTATGGCTTGGGCTTGATTATGTTCGTGTTGAGAGGTAGAAAATCACAAGGCTACGATAGTTGTGGTTCTAGTCCCAGCCTTTGTCTTTCTCGCGCCTCTTTTTCCAGTTGTTTCGTTCGATTCTCCGATTCCAATAATGTATTATCCCAGGCCACAAAAAGCTCAGAAAGCGCATCGATCTGCAAGAATATTCAACCAGCAATGCTTACAACACAAGAGGTGGCTTACTTGAGTAACATGTCGTTCTACCAGTCGTGCCACGCGTTTTTCAAGATTGTGCGCAAGCTTGACATCTTCTCCATGCTCCTTTATGAGTTTCGCAAGGCGGGGCTTGAACGTCTCGTAATCTGCCAGCACATGTAAACACCATGATAAAGGACGAAGAGCGAAAAGGTCCTGACCGCCAAGCTTGCCAGCCCCAGTAACACCTCTTCTAACGAGCGTTTCTATTTCCACCATATCCCGATCTGCAGCACGTACATCTGATTCCATTTCTGCTAGATAGGCCTCAAGTTCTTCGGGGGATAAGTTCTCGTACAAGGGCAGGAGGGAAGAATTCAAGCCCGTGCCTTCTGGATTATCTGATGTTGGCGTTGAGGGTAATGGTACATCAATAGTTCCTGAAAGGGCAAATGTAGGAGTGAGATACTGTGCATGCTGATCGTCTGAAGCATGGTTGAGTACAGGCTAAGGAGGGTAATTGAGAACGCACAAGTATCCATGAATTTCCTCAAGCCCTCGTTGGTCTCGACAATCGCTTTCAAACGTTTCGTCACATTTTCCGTCAGCCGAGCTAGTGTTTCAGTAGACTGTGCCCCTTTGCCTTTGTCTCTCCCTTTCTCCTTATCTTTCTCCGGACCTGGGCCCTGTCGACTCCCAGTGTTTCCTCGGCCTCTTTGTCTCTTCTCGTCACCATTGCGGGACTTGCTCTTGTCAGCAACATTCACAGACGTGTCAAGTCCAGCAACACCAAGAACTAACACTTCCAGCCACCGCACACGTAGTTCTAGTGCCAGAACGGGGTCAATAGTTGCCTTGTGTGGTGGTTGTACCAATACCGCCCATGCTTTTCCGAGCTGTTCATCCTGTTGTGATCGAGACGGTGGTAGAGGTACATTCATGCGATGAATATTTTCCAGGGTTGGAGAGGGTGGTGGAGACGAAAGGTGGCGGATGCGCTTCGCCTGGAGATCACCAAGGAATGCGCTGCCAATATTTGCCATTAAAATGGACACGGGTGCAGGAGACGTGGTTACTGCCTGCGAAACATCACAAATTGCATATTGTTTCACTACTGTTCAATATACACCTCGTTTAAGTTTGAGAAAAAAAATGAGCGATGATTTCTTACATAGCGGGGCACCTCAGAAGAAATTCTAATTTTTAGTGTTACGAACGCCCGTAGATGAGAATGTGGGAATTCCAAAGA